>UMLO01021002.1_pt1 | contig 13221 bp, 4 predicted proteins | sample 1966551 | NCBI WGS metagenome assembly UMLO01 (sample SAMEA4836201, study PRJEB28245) | human gut metagenome | biome: gut microbiome; material: fecal sample | place: Denmark | collected 2008
CATCTGTGTATTCTTGATTATATGTAACAAGTACACTAATCTTATCAAGAAGCTCTGTTGTGAGTTTATTAATAAGCTGGTCATCATAAACCCATGTTGCAGTACCGTTCTTGAAATTGTTAATTTCATCTTCTGTATACCAATTAGTATATTGGAAAATAAGGTTTTGAGCAACATTGTATACTAAGTTAGTTTTATACTTCGTATCTGTAAAGCCCAAAAGATTACCTATAATCTTATATACGTCAAGGTTTGCAACGTTACCGAGAGTACCGAGAGTAAATTCACCTCTAAGCACCTTGCCTAAAATATCAGTGCCGTTATAGTCGCAAGAAAGGTTTTGGAAAATACCGATTACGCTTCTTAAAATATCAGTTGAAGATGCAGTTTCTCTTGAAATACTCCAATCCTTAGTGGCAACAGCCTTAAAGTTAAGGTTGCCGGCATCACCGAGTAAGTTACCGTATTGATTAAGAAGATCAGCGACACCCCTAAGTGTAAAGAAGATTTCATCAACACTGTGAGTACGTACCGGAATGTCTTTTTTAACAAGACCAAAAGCATTAAGCTTAAGTGTACGGCTGTTGCTGTCCCATGTGATATACTGGGTAATACTTGATGGAAGGTTTTCAAGAAGCTTATCAATCTGCGGACCGTATTCGGCAAGCATCAAATCAGCATAGTCAAGTAAAGCTGTAGCTACCTGTTCATCGGAAAGAATAGCCCACGCCAAATCGTTATATTCGATTGAATCGTCGGCATATGTCTTTTCACTGCTCATAGTATCAGCATAAGCAGTTAAAGCACCGGTAAAGCAGGAAGCTGCCATAAGCACTGCCATAAATAATGCCAGAAGCTTATGTGAAAACTTTTTTGCCTTCGTTTTCATTTTTTACCTCCATTAAATTTAAAATTAATTGAATAATAAAGTGTTAACATATTGCAGGGGAGCCTGTCACAATCTCTGACCATCAGGCAATCTGAATTAGACTGAAGGTCGGCAAAGCCAAACCGTTGCACCAAAAACTGCGCAATATGTGCTTTAAACACATTATAATTATTACATAAGGCAACAAAAAAGTCAATAAAGACAAACGACAAATGATATTTTTGTAACAATGTCCAAAAAAGCAAACTTATTTTTGACACCTTGCACAAATTATTTACTAAAAGTTTACAATTTGTTTATAATTCGGTGCCAAAAAACGCTTAATTTTCCGTAAGTAAAGCTGTGATACTTTACACAAAATTTACATTTGTAAAGATGTTTGCCTTTACAAATCGAACAGAATTTTACTCGACTTTATATGGATTATATTACGTTTTACAGTCAATTTTCTGTCGAATTGTGTTTGTTGGACTTTTTATATTGTATTGTCTATTTTGCAACTCTCTATCGTCAAAAATCAATGCTAAAATATGTGAAAATTCACAATAAATTCAAAATATGTTATAAAATTATTGACTTATAAGTTTTTATTTGTTATAAATATATTGTATTTGTTAATACGCGTGTGGATATCCTGCGCCTAAAAAGCAGTTTTTTGTGTAGAAACTGTGAACAAATACTGCTCGGCGCATTATCCAAAAAATGCGTTACCATACGACAAGTTCGTAAATCATATGTAAAGGAGAGAGAGATTTATATGAGAACGAGCAAAAAGATACTCAGCTTTTTCTTAGCTGTAGTAATGGTCGTGACCACATGCTCGGTTGGATTTACTGCGTTCGCCAAGAGTAATGACAACCCGCTTTGGAAAACGACAAGTGTTGACGCCGATTCGGCATTCGACACACTTAACAAATTGGCAGACCAGCTGCCTTCCCTTCTCATGGGCATTGAGGCAATAAGCAAGCCTGTTTATGAAAAGGGTGCTAAAAAGTTAGGTAAGACCGCAGCGGAACTTACCACCAAAGAAAAAGAGCAAATCGTAAGTGAAACAACACTTCAGGATTTACTCGGCGTATTGCAGCCGACTCTTATCGGCGCACTTGCAAAGACAAGCCAATCAGACTTTGTAAAAAGTTATATTCAAACAGGTATGGGTAATCCTGAAGATTATAACTATTTAAGCGGTTCAACGGGCGCAATTGATTATTTTTCACTTACCGCTCTTTGCTTAAAGTACAAAGACAACAAAGACTTATCTAAAGACACGAGAAATCAGCTTGACGAATGGTTATACGGTAAAGAAAGCGAACGTACCGTTTCAGGCTACAATGCCGCAGGTCAAACTATCAAGTTCTCAACAAACAGCCTTTGGTATTTAGCCGACCTTTATGCTCAAAAGATAAAGGAAGGTACAGACAGTGATAAGGTAGAAGCAATTGCTAAGCGTTATACCGAAGCTGTAAAAAGCGGTGCTGTTGAAACAGTTAAGCTTAACGGCGAAGCTATCGGTGACACTTATGATACTGCCACACTTTACCAGTTGAAGAACTTTGATTTTAAGCTCACAGCTGATGAGCAAGCCGTTGTTAACAACTATATGGGCACACTTAACATTAAGTATGCAACATACGGTATCAACGTTAAGCTTAACGATTTGGCTGACGTTATTTACTACGACTTCGGTGTCGGTCAGAGCTTCATCTCAGCAAGCGAATTTATCAGATTGATAAGCGACGGCGGTGCAACATTTAACCAAACAGTTGACAGCACATCGCTTTATCAGGTTCCTATGACATTTAACGGCTTCACAGTAAGCGACACTGAAAACAATGTTTATGACACTGTTAAGGAAATCGCAAGAAAAGCTGTTGCCGCTAAATTAGGAGTTGCCGAAGATGCTTCTTTCGAGACTCTTGCACAAAAAGAGGGCATGACAACAGATTACCAAATCGAGTCATATATCGAATATGTAGTAGGCAACACTATTAAGACCGATTTGTGCAAAAAAGCACTTATGAACGGTAATGTCGACACAACCACTTCTCCGTATTACACTGATATACTTAAGGGTATGGTTGTACGTTTCGGTAATAACGGAAACGGCGTTGACCTCAACAAACTTAATTCCGAAATCAATGCTAAGCTTCCAAAAGGATATGATGCAAATTGGCAAGAGGGTGACAGTTTCTTCATCAGCGATGACGAACTTACTCAGTTGCGTGCATTCTTCTCCAGCGTCGGCGGTGCAAACGCCACCACTAATGTTGTAACAAACTACTTTAGGGACGGCGAAGTTACCTTTAACGATAAATATGCCGACAAAAAGAACAAGACAGTCATTGTTCCTGCTTCACTTAAAGGCAGTTACACTTCAGAGTTTTGGTCTCTTATTGCAGCTAACCAAAAAAAGAATTCAACAAATTACAATAATTTGTTAGGTTCATTTGGCGGCTTTGCTAAAAACCGTTCACATATTGACAAAACAAAATACTTGCCTGTTAATTCACTTGTTGATGCTTCACGTTCAGACCCGGGTGTCGGCATTAACGCACTTAAGTCTGACTCTGTAACTAATTCAAATAATTACAGCAAGCCATTAATCAACGAATGGGTTGCAGCTTCTTACGACTACATTGTTACTAAGATTGCATCTGAATACTTAGGCGTTGATACAAACGACCTTGGCACAGATAGCACTACTTATACATACAGCTATAAGTATTCTTTCAAATTCCTTCTTAACGTTCAACTCGTACTTGATGATATTGTAAAGAAAAAAGCTTCTCAAACTTCAGGTATCGTTCTTACCGACGCTCAAAAGGAAATTCTCAACGGTAAAAATGTTGACCTTACAGGTTCGGCAGGTACCGAGATTACAAACCTTATTCTCAACAACACAATCGGCGATATCGTTGACCCAAGTACAGATATCGGTAAAACGGTTGACGCTGTGCTTAAGTCACTTCTTAAGACAAACGTAAATCTTAAGGACGCTCTTACCGATGTTTGGAAGAATCTTGTTAACGACCCGATTAAGACAGTCGTAAACCTTCTTCCTTTACTTACAGTAGTAATTAATGAGCTTCTTGAGCCTATTCTTTTCTCTGAAATCGGCAATTCGCAAAGAAATAACCAAGAAGGCTTCCTCTATTCTGTTATTGACCTTATTGAGCCACTCAAAAATATGACTGCAGACACCGGCTCATACATCGGTATCAGTCAGCTTGCTTGGGACCTCAACGCTATGCTTCCTCAGCTTATGCATTGGCTCCAGAGAGATGGCAAGTTCGAGGAATTCGGCGGTACTTATTGGAACGGCGGTAATGAGAAAACAGGCTACATTTCAGAATCTTCTGACGATACCTTTGTAACCAAGAACTTCTCAGCCGGCGACATTATCGCAACTCCTGACTACGTACTTAAGTATGACAAGGTTGTAGACAGCTACGGCAAAGCAATCACATACACAAAGAACAGCGACGGTTCTTATACCTATTCTTATAATGGCGTAAGCGGTTCTCTTGCAGATGTACTTGCTAACGTTTCAAGCACTACTAAGTTTAACGTTAAATACACATATGAAGCAGGCGTACCTAAGATTACAGGTATTTACATTGCCGATAAGGCTCTCAAGTATGCTAAGCTCAGCGACCTTGAGGGTATCCTTAAGAAAGCAATCACAGCTTCGAACGGACAGGTTGGCGCAGGTCTTTATGAATTGGTAACAGAAATTGCAGGCCTCTTCACTACTGCAGTTGACACATACGTTAGCACTCCTAAGTACAGAGACCAGGTTAAGGGCCATGATGACGGAGGAAAAGTCATCAACTCAGGTCTTAACAACATTATGGTTGCAATTCCTCAGCTCTTTGACATTATGGAAAACCTTGCAGCTGACAAATACGGCGTAAGCAAGGATGCATGGACATATTGCTACAAGGGCAAGATTGTTACGGATTCAAACGGCGCAGTAAGCAACTCTAAGATGACAGAGTTCAAGGATTTTGCCGCTAATCCAAACCCAACAAAGATTTTTGACTGCTTTGTAGGTGTATTCGTAGAGGATTGGCTTGACGCTATTCTCGGTCTTGTAAACAACGTAATCAGCTCTAAGGGCAGTGAATTTGAAAAGAACCTTCCTATTATCACAGGTCTTCTCAATTCAGTAGGCGGTTTCACCGAAACAAGTGCTCTTACAGACCTTTTCAACAGCATCTTCCAGATTACACGTGACAGCAAGTACAGCTTCACATTTGAACCGCAATCAAGCGGATTTGTAGGTCTTGACAGAGATAACGCTTACTTCCTTATTACTAATGTAAGCAAGCTTGTTGACGTTGTTAAGGCACTTATCAATTCATTCAAGTCAAATAACAACAATAACAACAATAATAACAACAATAATTCTTCATCACCTGCCACTACACAGGCAGTTGCAACTCCTAACTCTTCAGTTGATATTTCAGCACATAAGAGCAGCGATATGAAGAACGTTGATAACACAATAGCTAAGCTTGATAAAACATTGTCATCTCTCCTTACGGATTCAAGCGTAAACGGCTATTCAATCAACAAAACAAGTAACATTATTGTCGGCGTAATTTCATTACTTTCAAATTACATTGGTGCAAATGCATCAAACGCAACAATTGATTTACTTAATACCTATTTATATTATCTTAATGGCGAGGATGCACGTACTCCAGATTCAAATGGTAACGTTAATCCTAAGGATATCTACACAAACGAAGGTCTTACAACAGTAGTAGTAAGAACCTATGCTCTCGTCGAAACACTTGTTGCAGGACTTACAGACAAGTATGCATACTCTTATACATATAATAATGGTACTGCCGACGTGACAGCAAAATACAATCTTATCAGTGAAGCAGTCAACGGACTTATTTCTCCTGACTCATTATCTGTAAGAATTAAGGACACAGGCATTAAGAACGCAAGCAAGAAGCTTTCTAAGCTTGACAGTTGGAGTGACGCAGTTAATGACAACGGTACTCTTAACGTAAGCATTAATTGGGGCATCACAGCAGGCAACAGAGATGAATTTATGACAGGTCTTTCAACCTCACTCAGACTTCTCACCTCTATCCTCGGCGTAGTTCTTATTGATACAGGCATTTATGAAAATGCTCTCTACCCTGTTCTTAATACAATAGCTCAAAAGACAGGCATCACAGTTGATACTCCTACTAAGTTTGCAGATAAGAGCAATCCATACCGTGATGAAGTATTCACCGGTATTGTTAATCCAATAGTTTCACTTCTTGACAAGTTCCTTGAAAAGCCTGCAACAACATTGCTCAATCTTGTGTCGGCTATCGGCGTTGTATTAGACGATACAACAACTCCTACACTTGCATCTGTTGTTTCAAGCGCAGTTAAGGCTATTGCAAACGAGCTCAACGGCGCAGCCAACATTCTTAAGATTAAGAGTGATAAGCTTGGTGCCGCATCACCGTCACTTGCAGCGTTGCTTGAAGGTATCGTTTCTAAGACGTTCGGTGATTTAATCACAGTTAACGACAAGCAAGAGCTTGGACTTAAGGTTAAGGGCTATGCTCTTTCAGGCAACAACATTATTCCTATTATTAATACCCTTCTTGCAAAGACAGGTATTAAACTTAACAACATTAATTGGAACAAGCTTGGCAAGACAACAACTCCTGCTCAAACACTTGTATACGTACTCGATTATGTTGTTGAATTTGTAAAGACAAATCATAACCTTTCCACAATCATCGGTTTGATTATGGGCAACAACAAGGTAAGCTCAGGCGTTAAGAAGCTCATCAAGTATATCGAAACAGGTAAGCTTGACGGTATGGGACTTCTTAAGATTGTAGGCAAGCTTCTCGACTTCACACAGTCACCTACAGAAGTTTATTGGGCTTACAGCAAATACAAGGGAACTTCATTAAAGTTCAAGTACCCTGACGGTATTTCTTCTTATGATGCTGAATCTGCTATCACCCAGCTTGACAGTGCGGTTGACGCAGTTATGGCTCTTCTCACTAACTTCGGCGTAGTTGACGCATCAAATCTTAAGGGTGTTGTAAGCGGTTTGGTATTTACAAACGCTAACCTCACTTCACTTGCTAAGGCACTTTATGGTGCACTTGACAAAAAGACTATTTCACCTTATCTCAATATGGCAGGCATTACTGTTTCACCTAAGGGCGTTGCAGGCTTACTTATGGATAAGAGTTATGGTAAAACTTATTCTTCAGCAGCTAAAACCCTCAAGAAGGTTAAGAGCTGGAAGAAAGTTAAAACAATCAACTGGGGCTTCAAGGATGGCTCCGCAAAGGCTGAGCAGGGCTTCGTACATGCACTCGTTGCAATTCTTCGTCCTCTCAACAGTGTTCTTAACGTATTCCTTAATGAAGGAAAGATTGACCTTAGCAATATCACAATTGCAAAGGCTTCAACATCTCTTGATATTAAGGGAAGCGACGGCAAGGTAGCAAGCAAGATTGCTCTTACCTATGAGCTTAAGAAAGGTGTTCTTACTCTTACAGCTAAGGATTCAATGAATGCTGACTCTAAGCTTTCAACAATTAAGCTTGACCTTAACGCACTCAATGTCGGCGTAAACGGCATTAACGGCTATGAAGGTGCAATCATTCCTCTTCTTGATGTTCTTCAGGTAAGCAACAGCAAGATTAAGACATTTGCACAGTATCAGAAGGATTGCAAGAAGGCTAAGGATAACGTACTTCTTGATGTTCTTAATCCTCTTATGAGCTTTGTTGACCAAGTTCTCGACAAGCCATTTGAAACAATTACATCAGTTCTTCCTAACCTTGCATACTTCATTGATAACAACGGTATCGGCCAGCTTCTTGATAATCTCCTTGCTCCGATTACAAACATTGTTAAAACTGCTAAGTCAGCAGGTTTAGACGTTGATAAGATTATTTCAGCGGTTCTTGGCAAGGACCTCGGCAAGTATTTAACAAGCTTGCTTAAGGTTAGGGGCGTTAAGCTTAACATTAAGCTTGCAGACCTCAAGTCTTGCAACATTCAGGACATCGTTGTTCCGCTTATTAACAGCTTACTTAAGAAAACAGGCATCAAGCTTCCTGATTTCAAGTGGTCAACAATCGCTGCTCACGGCAAGGTTGTAACCTCTAAGTCACATGCTAAGAATGCCGAAGGCAAGTTCACTAATAAGGAAGTAATTGCTGACAAGGGCGAGGTTCTCGTTGCAGTTCTCCGCTATGTGGCAGACACTCTTATTAAGAACGCTAAACCAATCAAATCACTTGTTTCTTCAATTGGCGCTATTAAGAAGAACAGTATGCTCAAGTCAATCATCTCAAGTGTATTCACTACAATCAGCATGGCTGAAAAAGATGATATCGTTCGTGCAGTATTCTACTTCTTAACAGGCGAACCTACTAATGCATTCTGGGATTACACCGCATATAAGACAGGCTCATTCGACTTCTCATATCCTAAGGGCGTAGACGTTGACTTCCTTAAGAATCTTCCTCCTATGCTTGACGGCCTTGTTGGCAGTTTAGTTAAAGGCGGTCTTAACAACTTAATCGGCGGCCTCCTCTTCAAGGATGACATTGTTAACTCACTTCTCACCGGTCTTTACGGTGCAGTTGAAAAGGTTAAGGTTGGCGACGGCTCACTCGTTTCCCTCCTTGCACAAACAGGTATCGACTTCTCAACAAGCAATGTTGCTAAGCTCCTTACAGACGAAACTTACGGCAAAACTTATGCAGCTAATGCAAGCGTAATCGCTAAGGCTGGTTCTTGGTCAAAGGTTAATACATCAGCTCTTAAGTGGGGCGTTAAGGACAGAGATACATTCTTCCATGCACTCGTTGCAGTTCTTCGTCCTGTATTCGGCGTACTTGATGTACTTCTTAATGACGCATACCTCGGTCTTTTCGATATCGTAAGAATCCCTGGTTCTAACGGTTATACATCATCAATCGTTCCTCTTATGGAAGCATTCTCAATGTATAACGTTAAGACTCAGTATCAGTACAGAGAAGATATGAAGAAAGCTTATGATAATGTTCTTCTTGACATTATCAATCCTATCTGGGATAAGGTTGAGGATATTCTCAATGCTCCTCTCGAAACATTATTTGAAATGCTTCCAAACCTTGCACTCTTCATTGGTAATAACGGACTTTGCCAGATTCTTGACAATCTCCTCACTCCTATCTCTGCACTTATAGACGCTGTCAAGCCTGTAGTTGACCTCAACACTCTCTTACCTGCCCTTCTTAAGGCACTTAAGGTTGACCTTAACTCTCTCCTCGGCAAGATTGGCGTATCAAACTTCAAGCTTGATATCTATGATATTAACGCAACACTTAAGCCGCTCCTCGGTGCTGACGCTATCGTTCCTCTTCTTAATAACATTCTTGGAATGATTAAGATTAAGGGCACACCGCTTGGAATTAAGCTTAACGACATTAATTGGTTACAGCTTGCAAGCCACGGTAAGGTAATTACCGACACATCACAGGCTGCTACCTACGGCACAAGAATTTACGTTAAGGGTAACTCTTCAGAAACTCTCATCGCAGTTCTCAGCTACTTAATCGAAACTGTAAACGCAGGCGACAACTTCAAGAAGATTAGTTCACTTGTAACCGGTCTTGTTGGCGGCAACGAAACAGTTTCAGGTGTTGTAGACCAGGTACTTCCTGTTCTTAAGGGTGATACCGATACGGTTATTGCTTCACTTGTTGATTTACTTCAGACAATGTCATAAACCTAAATCTGCAAACCGAATAAAAAATAAAAACGGGCAACTCTTCGGAGTTGTCCGTTTTGCTTTATATTAAATATCATTTTTCACGTTTTTATAATAAAATTCTTGTATTACAATATAAAATAAGATATAATAAAAACGAATTATATCTTTTACTTGGTGGTGATGTTATGTTTCTCGGCAAAACAGCCCAAGGAAGAGTTGTTAAAACTATTAATTCTGTCGATGAGAACGGTTATGTATATCCTTTAAACTTAGTTCAAATCAAGGGATACAAAAACCGTTACGCTTTTGTTATGGGAGTGACTCACACGGTTTGCAATTTCGACGGACGAATTATAGCGGCACTCGTTCCTAAAGACCCGGAGAACACGGATTTAAAAACTATTTGGATTATGGCGTCAAGAAGTTCACGCTACATTAATCAAGACATTTATCAATACATTGATGTTAAAAAAGATTTTCCCGAATATGAACTTGTCTGCTACTACGAATCAAGCGCAGGCGCAGTAGTATACAGGAGTATTAAAGGCAAGCTTCGCTTTTTGCTTATAAAAAATAAGCGCTCGGCGAATTGGGGCTTTCCGAAAGGTCACCTCGAAATGGGTGAAACAAAATACGACGCAGCAAGAAGAGAAGTTCTTGAAGAAACGGGGCTTCACATTAAAATTCATCTCGGCTACGAGGGTATATCAAAATATACGCTTCGCAATAATGTTGACAAAAAAGTTTCTATATTCGTTGCAACGACAGACGATTTAAAAACAACAATGCAAGAGGAGGAAATTGACGATTACAGATGGCTTGCATACGACCAGGCTATGGGCCACCTCTCATTTGAAAATGATAAAAAAATACTGAGGGAAGCCGTTGATTTTCTCATTAAGCAAAAGCTTATTGTAAATAAAAACACTCCCACTGCGCAAGCTATTGACAGAGAAATTGAACTTAAAGAGCAAGAGCGCAAGGAAAGAATAGCCGAGTACAGGCGCCAAAAATGGATTGAACAGCAAAACAAGCTCAGAGCTCAGCGCTATTATGAAAAACACAAAGAGGAAATTGTGCGCCAAAAAATAATAAAAAAGAGAAAAAGAAATCAGGAAAAAAAGCGACTTCAAAATGCGGCAAACAACAACGTCAATACTCAAAACAAAAATAACGAGTCGCAATCAAATGCAGATAAAAAGCAAAATACAACAACCGACAAAAAGGAGAACTAATATATGGTACAGGAATTTTGCAGAAACTTACAAGAGTTTTTAACAGCACACGGAATACCCGATTGGCTTGTTGTATTTATTATTTCAGTCTGCCCTATCTTGGAATGCAGGCTCGGAATGTTTACAGCCATTGTGCTTTTGCAAATGAATCCTTTTGTAGGATTTATTATCAGCTTTTTAGGTAACATTTTACCTATACCGTTCATACTTTTATTAATCAATTGGATTTTCGATTTATTAAAAAAAGTTCCCGGAATAAACAAGTTTGTTTATTGGCTTGAGGACAAAACGCTTAAAAAGCGAGATAAAATTGATAAATACGGAATTTGGGGGCTTTTGATTTTCGTTGCCATACCGCTTCCGGGTACAGGTGGCTGGACAGGTGCACTTCTTGCATCTCTTCTCCATCTTGATAGGAAAAAGAGCTTTTTTGTGATTTCGCTCGGTGTATTTATTGCCGGACTTATTATGACTGTTTTAAGTCTTGTTGTCGGCAACGCAGTTTTCAACTGATATGGATAAGGAATATGAGGTTTTAATTGACATTTGCCGCCACTATTTAAACGGCGACAAATTTATTTTCGATACAGACGTTAATTATAAAAAATTGTTTTTATATGCAAAGGGGCATAACCTTTTAGGTGTATTGCACTGCGCACTTTTAAATGCAAAGAATAAAAGCGATTTGCCCGAAAGCTTCTTAAATGCGCTTGAAAATAAATTTTTTGATTTAATTTTCCTTTCAAACGCTCAGGTTAATATGCTGGAAGAGGTTAAAACGCTTTTTGCGTCTGCTCAGTGCCCGTATATCACGTTTAAAGGCGCAATACTTAGAGAATACTACCCCGTGCCTGAAAGCCGTGCTATGGGCGATATAGACGTTCTAATCAAGGCTGAGGACAAGGGCAAGATTAAAAAATTGCTTATATCTAACGGTTTTGACTGTGTTAAGGAAAACGGGCCGGTTTATAACTATGTCAAAAACGGTGTTCTGATTGAGGTGCACACAAAGCTTATAAGCTGTTATGATACCGAGCCGTTTTGCAGTGCTTTTGATTATGCAGAATTTGACGGCTTTGACGGAAAATTTGACGACAGCTTTCATTTTGCATATTTGATTGCCCACATGGCGCACCATTTCAAATTCTACGGAGCAGGAATTAAGCTTATTCTTGATTTAGCCGTAATGCTAAAAACTGCAAGTATTGATATTCAAAAGGTGTTTGAATATTTAAGCGCAGTTGAACTTGCGAAATTCGGTAAAACCGTTTTGACCGTTTGCCACAACTTTTTCGGCGAAGGTTATGATTACGCAATTGATACGAAAAATGTTGAAAAATACCTATGCGACTGCGGTGCATTCGGCAATGAGAATGAAAACAAGGGCGTTACCGTTGCAAGGAGAGAACTTGAAGAAGGAAAAAAATATTCACCCTTTATGGCGAAACTCAGGCTTCTCTTTCCGCCTTACAAAAAGCTTAAAGAAATTGATTATATCAAATTTATCGACGGAAGACCTTGGCTTATTTTATATGCTTGGATTTATCGAATAATTTACAATTTTAAAAACAGAAAAGAATTTACGTTAAATGCAGTAAATTCACTTGATGATGAAAATACACAGGCTTTGGCTCAAAAGGAGTTGGAGCTTTTTAAGGAGATTGGTTTATAATGAAATATCTTGCTATAATTTTAGTTGCCGTTTTGGCAATATTGATTGTTGTGTTCATTTCTTGGTTTTTAAATATGAAAGCAAACGGCAAATGTCCGCTTTGCGCCTTGAAAAAAATATTTATCCCGACTAAGCTTACAATTGATATAAGCGAGGACGAAGAATATTCTGAAAATAAGGTTGCTCAAACTCCGCCAATGGGCTGGTCAAGCTGGAATACCTTTAGGAACAATATTGACCAGGATATTATTATGCAAACTGCCCACGCTATGAAAGACAGCGGACTTGCAAATGCAGGATATGAATTTATTAACCTTGACGATTGCTGGCAAAGCTCCCTTCGTGACAGTGACGGAAAGCTTCAGGGCGACCTTGGCACATTCAGCCGTGGTATCCCTAAGCTTATTAAGGATATTAACGCACTCGGCTTAAAGGTTGGTCTTTATTCTTCTAACGGTACTCTCACCTGTGAGGACCTCCCTGCCTCTCTCGGCAACGAAAGGCTTGACGCTAAAACAATTGCGTCTTGGGGCTGTGAATTTTTTAAATACGATTTTTGCCATCATAACAGAATCAGCGGTGACTGCCCTGCAATTGAGCATATTGTAATTACCAAGCCAAAAAGCGCTTTTGAAATTGATTTAAGGCCGGAAGACGCAGAGTTTACCGGAAGAGC
>UMLO01057809.1_pt1 | contig 13101 bp, 7 predicted proteins | sample 1966551 | NCBI WGS metagenome assembly UMLO01 (sample SAMEA4836201, study PRJEB28245) | human gut metagenome | biome: gut microbiome; material: fecal sample | place: Denmark | collected 2008
ATCTGAGTATGGTCATGCTCCACCGTATCGATAAAAAGTACGGTATGCTCGTCATAGCCGGTACCGCTCGGCGTTGCATAGGAACCTAAGTACCCCTTGATGATCACGTTGTCGTTTTTGTTGAAATCCTGGATGATCTCTTTGGTTACGGTATACTGGTTGTACAGGGCTTCCGGGAAAAACGTATTCGCGGAGTCCACGAAAGTCACATTGCCCTCTTCGTCACGGACAGGTTTACGGGCCGGTACGGAGTACGGAACTGTTAAGGATCCGCCACGCTCACTTCCGTACACGTGGGAAATTTTTCCTCTTAAAAAAACTTCATTCAGTCTTGGTGTGGTGTTTGTGTTCTTCTTTGCCATAAGTTTCTTCTCGTCCTTTCATTCTTTTTTTGCCTGATAGTTTTTGTTTTCACTTTCAGCCCGCTCCGGGAATTTGCGGACCGTTTTTCTTCTTTTTCTTCTGCTTGTTCTTCATCTTTCTTCGTCCGACCGCCGTGGCAGGTGGCTGTCTAATATCAGTATGTCGACTGTTGTGATTTTGCTGGCAGGCATTTTCAGATGAGCGTTTATATAAACATGACGGTCAAAAAAAGAGCCCGCCCGTTTTCCGGGAAGGCTCTCTTATATGAAACTTAAACTCTGGTCACGCCTGTCTTATCATTAAAGACTTCCATGACATCATGATTGTTGACGCCGCACACGAAGACGTGGTCATATCCTTCCAAGAATTCCTTGGATGTGATCGTCTTATGTACGTATTCAAGCGTCTGTCGGTCCAGCTGCTCCAGGTTATCGATGAATGCCATCCGCATGCCGGTCAGGCTGTTTAACATATCGATCACTAAGAATGTCACGATGATCTTCTCACCGCTTGACAGCCCCATGTAGTAGACCGGTTCCTTGCTTGCCGGAGTGGATGCGTAGACCTTGATACCATTATCAAGCTTAAAGCTGATCTGGTAGCCGTTGGAATGCTCCGCGTGGGCATTGCATACAGATTCAAAATCTTCCACATAGTGTTTGACGATGCCCTGCTTGACCGGTCCTTTTTCCGCAAGTGCGTCAATGAGGACGGTATACTGGGCGATCTCATCCGTCAGCTTCCGGTTCATCGCTTCCATTCGGCTCTTCATGACACCGTTTAGAATATTCTGCTTTTCGGCTTCCAGTGCCTTTCTGCGTTCCGCGATATCCGTTTTGCCGGCTGCGACCGGTTTTACCGGGAGGACCGGGAGCGTATCCTTTAAGGTCTTGACCTTTTCCTGTGTCAGGCGGACATTATTATAGGCTTTCGCCTGCTTTTCCTCTGCCAGGATCTGGTCGTTTAACTCCTTGATCCGCGCGGTTGCCGCCACAATCTCTTCCTCCGCTTTTTTAAGGGCCGCTTCCTGGGTGGCCACTGCCTTGGAAATCTCATCTTTCACGGTTGTTTTGTCCGTGGTACAGGTAAGCTGCTTGGAAATCGGGCATACGGTGGATTCCAGGTTGGTCAAGGTTGCGCGCAGGCTCTTTAAGGTTGTCTCTGCGGTGGCCCTGGTGGTCAGTGCTGCAGATTTGGACTGATCCAGTTTCGCAAGCTCTGCCCGGCACGCCTTTAAGGTCTCCGGATCGGGCTCTTTCACGGAATGGACAAGTAACCAGTCCTCACACTTTTTGATCAGTGCTTCCTGATCATCGCGTTTCTTTTTCGCGATTTCGTATTCCTTGAGCCTTGCGCTGTTATCCGCATACATCCGATCCTGTGCCTCTAAATCATACCGGTCAGCTTCCACCTCCTCCAAAGTCCTTGCAACCGGCTCGCATTTTATGACCGAAATCTGCGCCTCATTCTGTTTGACTGTCGCTTTCTTTGCCTTTCTGGTATCAGTAAGTGCGTCCCTGCAGACATCCAGCGCATAGATCCCGAACGGGAAGCCGTCCGGGCAGAGGTACTGTTCTAAGATGGTACTCTGCTCATCCGTGAGTGCCGGCATATAGGATAAGATATCCTGAAAGGTGAATTCCTCCGGGAGGTATTCCAAAAGGAGTGCCAGGAATTCATCCGGCTTCATGTGTGCGAAGATATCGCTGGAGCTGATCACCTGTAGGTTTGACGGGGATACTCCGGTGATTTCGGAGACCTTGGCGTTTAACTGTTTCTCTGCCATGCGGTTCCCATCCGGGCCGCCGATCTTGCAGGTCGTGTTTCCGGCCACGCGCTCCCGGTAAATATCCAGTCCTGTTTCCGCCTCCGTAAGCTCCACGGCGCAATCGCGGATCTCCGCGCCCTTTGGAAGGCTGCCGGAAATGCCATAGCGCAGCGCGTTTAACAGGCTGCTCTTGCCGTAGCCGTTTTCATGGAACACGTAAACGAGCTTTTTGGGGGCAAATTCAAATTTCTTTCCGTTCCAGTTATGGATCTGGACCTTCTTTAATTTCATTTTTCTTCCTTTCTGCATCCCTTGCCGCAAATGCCGCAGGGATGTCTTTCCTCTGATGTTCGTCTGTTTTCACAATCTGACGCAGGCCCGCCGTGGCGGGCCTGTGGATTGCCTTTCTTATGATGTGTCTGCCTGGTTATGAACGGAGTGTCGTAATCTCACCGGTTACGATGTAGTCGGTCGCAAAAGCACTTTCCTGTTTTCTGTCCGGCTCCGGTTCCTGTGTGATACCACAGTCCGCACAGCACATGCAACTGTCCGTCGGGTCATATACCATCGGTTCCCCGCAGATTGGGCACGGTATCGAGTGGTAATAGACCGAGATCTTTCCGCAACAGAACGCCGCCTTTTTTTTGGTGACGGTATCGTCTGCATTGGTGACTGGCGCTAAGTCCGTCCTTGCCATGATCGCAAGGTCGTTCATCAGCGTGACGGTTACGTAATGGAAGGACGGTACTCCGTCAATGTTACGCTTTCCGACGTAAACGTTGGCGCGCACCGCATCGCTTCCACATACGGTCACATCCTTTAAACTTGAGACCGTACCGAATACCACGTTCCGGTTTTCCTCATCATGCTCCCCGTCCGGCTTTATTTTTACCAGTCCGTTATAGTACATGGAGTATCCGGTCGCGTTCTGCATGGTCTCATTCTGGAATTTGCAGCGCATCATGACAACGCTGCCCTTTCTCGGCTTCATGTTCAGGACGCGGTCTGCGGTATGACGTCTCCACTCCTCTTCGGCATCCGGGTCATTCCAGAACGTCACATCCGTGCGTTTCCATTCTCCGTCCACTTCGTGCTGGATTCGAATCGTACACCGTCTGTCATCCTTTTTTGTGACGCTTAAGACCGTTCCGATCAGCATGACCAGACCACTGGTCCGGTTAATATTTAATATCACTCCATTTTTTCTCATGGTCGCTCCTCTCTTGTATGGCGGCCGGGAAACCCCGGCTGCCGTCCATTAATCCGTGGCGTTATCATCAGCCGCAGGGTCGGTATCTTCGAAATCCGGGCCCTCCGATGTCTCCGCGGTGGTTGTACCGTCGTCGTCCATATTCTGATCGTCGGCAGTAAAATCCTCTGCTTCGTCCGATTTCTTCCGGTTTTTCTTTCCGGCCCGTACCCTTCTCTTGGAAAGAACTTTGGACAGGATCTCCTCGTAATCCAGATACGGCAGTCCGGAGATCGCTTTCTGCGTTTTCTCCTCGCTCTCTGCACTTCCTTCAAACGGGGTGTCTAAGATCGCGCATACCAAATCGTATGCGGTATAGATGCCGGTCGGATCCAGCTTGTCGATGATACGGTCGCGCCATGCCTTTTTTGTCGCATAGGTTCCGGACTTCACACGGTGTAGGGTCGTTAACACGATATTCTCTAACAGGGCCTTGTGTTTTTTGATCGCAAGGGCCATGTCGTTATCCATTCGTGTATATTCCTTCGTACAATTTGCCAGTTCCTTTTTGAAGTCTTTAAGCTGTGTCTTATCCGCGTCTCCTGCCTGTTCCAGACGATCGATTGTCATCTGCAGGGTATGGATACGGCTGTCCAGCCTTTCGCGGTTGTGGAACACCGTGGAAACAGTTTCCGGAGTGATCTCGATGCGCAAAAGCCGGATCAATGCCTTCGGCAGTTCGGTATAGCGGGAGAAGATTGTATTCTTGACTTCCGTGATCAGGTCTTCTGATGTGAATTTTCCGGAATGCTTTCTTGCGACCTCTTCTGTATACAGGATGGTATGTGGAAATTTCCAGTAACCGCGTACGATGAATGCGCAGTCCCCGATATCTGAGGATTTGATTTCGATGCCGGGTTTAGGCAGAACATCCAGTCCGTACGTATAATCGAACGTTTCCAGTTCTTCTTCATACACAGCCCGCAGCTCATCGATCACGGTGTTGTTGTCGAAGGAAAACCGGATGCAGGAAATGCTGTGGTTCAACAACCATCCATCACAGGTCATTCCGGTAAAGCCACTCGCCTGGGCAAACATGAAATATAACTGTTCGATCATGGTGAGCGGCAACTCATTGTAAGTTGTCGTTGTGACCATGAAGATCTTGGACAGTTTGTCCTGTATCCGGACGATGAATTTCACCATCTTGGAATTTGCGAACAGGGACATCAAAAGAATATCCCTTGCGAACGTACTTTCTAGTAAAAAGTCGCCAGATGCGCGGACTCTCTGCCCGAGCGTCGGAAGCGCGTAGCGGCTCATGATGTACAGGCGGTTTTTGGTGACGTCCGCGAATAACAGTCCTGTGGACTGCAGTTCCGCCAGCAGCTTTTTATTGATCGTTTTCTTTTTATTGGAAGTCGTTTTGAACTTCTCATACGGAAAGCGCTCGATCACTGCGGTTTTTAACTGCATTTTGGTCCACTCCACTTCCTGTGTTTCTTCCCCCTCTCCGGGGAAATTTAATTTGTCATTCGCTCTGCACATGGCGTAATACCAGCGCCCGAAGTCATTCGGTGGAAGCCGGTAGGCCAGCAAGGCATCCTTATCCGTCTGGTATTCTTCTGGAAGTACACTGTAAATGCAGATATTTGTCAGGTTTGTGAGGTCAGAGACCGTCTTTGCAGCAACTTTCTGTTGCAGCTTCATGAACAGTCCTGCGTCATTCCCGTATGCCTCGAAAGTATCCAGCAAAAAACCATCCAATGCCTTCTGCAGGTCTTTTTCATCTGCTACTCTCATATTTCTCCTTTCTTACTATCCTTCCTTTAACAGGTCATAAAGCTGCTCCATGTCCGGCTGGTCATCGTCATGCAGCAATTTGCCTGCCAGAATCTGGATCGCTGTTTTGCACCCCGGCTCCGACTCTACGGAGGAGAGGATCTGCTCTTTTTCTTCCCGTGTCACTTCATGTCGCATAAAAATGGCGGACATGAGCGGCGCTGCTCTTAATGTGAGCATGTTTCTGGTCATTTTCGTTGCGCTCCTTTCATTCCTTATGATTATTTGGTTCATGTTCAGTATGTATACGCTTTCTGAATTTTCTCCGACGAAAAAAGCACAATTTTTTCCGCAAACCTCAGATACAGCTTTTGAACAGGATATTTTAACATTTCGGCTTCAGATTCAGACGAAAAAAGCACCGTATCAAACGGTGCTTTGGGATTTCCCGTATTTTGTCAGCTCCTGCTCGGAACCAACACGGGCAATTTTTAAAACCTGGGCGATCACGTCCGGCATGTTAAACCGGTCCGTATCGATGTCTCTCTGCTTGCAGTTCCACTGCAATGACGGAATCTCCATGTAAAAGGTTACATCCGGAGTCGTTGTGTTTGCGTAGATACGCTGCAGCTTCCCTCTCTCATACCGTGAGATGCCGGATACCTTTACTCGGATCCCTCCGGTATACGGCGGGATCAGGACTCCGGTCTCCCGGTAATTATTTTCCAGGCGCCGCATCAGGTACTGCGCCACATCGACAGTCGCGTCAACATCGTACGCGGCGTCATGGTACATGTCCTGTTCCGCACCGCAGTAGGTCGATATGGTCTGGAGCTTGTAATTGACCACTTCGGACGGAGCGATCATTTCCTGGGCGAGCTTGTACACATCCAACGACATCATTGGGTTAAATACCTGCTGATACCGTTTATACATCTCGAATAGGAAGATGTCATCGAACCGCAGGTTGTTGTATCCACAGACGATGCTGTTTCCAAAAAACTCCATGATCTGCGGGAAAACTTCCTCTTCCGCCGGCTGGTCTGCAAGGAATTCATCCGTAATTCCGGTAAGTTCTACGATTTTCTCGCTGAGCGATTCGACCGGACGGATATACCAGAGCCGTTCTTCCATCGGCAGGAAGCCGACAAATGGCATGTACGTGAATTTCTTTGCGGACAGCTCGATGACGTGCGCCTGTGGCTTGTTACCACTGCTGACCGGGTTTAACCCGGTCGTTTCGCAGTCGTATACGATAATGTCCTCTGCCGATTCGAAGAATTCCGCGAACTGGTAGATGACGGTGGGCGTCTTATACATAGACCTCCTCCTTACTTATGCGGCACTCCGTAGGAATCCAGCACGCTTGCGGCAACCGGGTCACCACTGCAGTCCAGCAGATAATGCTGTGACTTTAAGTACGTGATGCAAAGCCCGGCAAGATGCGACATCGGGCCTGCCTCCACGTAGCGGATAATGCTGCGGATATGTGCCGGGTTGTACTTTAAGACCTGGCTGATGTACTTCGGACCTGGACGCATCACGCGGGTCTCAGCCGGTTCCTGATCGGAAGCTTTTCTCTTCGGGTCAAACGGTCTTTCCTGTAACAGGACGTCATCCGGGTTTTCCGGAGTCAGTGACTGCGGAGTTTCCCAGTCCGGCTCGTGCTCAAACCAGTAGACGCTGCTGCGGTCCGGTTCTGGTTTCACAGGTGCAGATACAGGGGTTGCAGCAGCTTCCGTTGCTTCGGAGCCGGTAGGCGGTTCGGTTTCATCCTCCTCTTCCTCCGGTGTTACGGACGGAATGTCAGATGCTTCCTCTTCGCTGCTTTCTGCTCCTTTACCCGCTTCTGCCTTTGTTGCCAGCTCTTCATCCGGGTTTTCCGGAATGCCTTCTGCTGCCGGTTCGGACGTATCCTCTTCCTGCGCGGTTGCTGTTTCCGGTTCCTGCACGGCTGTTTCTGTCGTCAGGACCTCTTCCTTGGCTTTTTCCTCTTCCTCGGCTCTGCGCTTCGCTTCCTCGGCCATCGCCATGTCAGCTTTGCGTTTTGCCTCAAAAGCCTCGGATTTTAAGGCTTCCAGTGCGGCTTCCGCATGGCTTTTCCCTTCCACAGCTTCTTTTAAGGCTGCTTCACTGGCTGCATTCGCCTCCTTTAAGGATGCGATTTCGCCAGTTGCCTGGTCTAACTGCTTTGCGGTCTCGGCTGCCTGTGTTTTGGCCTGTTCCAATGCTGCCTTGTTTGCCTCACAGATCTTTTCCAGTGCGGCCTTTTCAGCTTCTGCTTTATCCTTGGCTTCGCGTTCCTGGCGGATCGCATTACCGTCGGTCTCCGCGGTTGCCTGGTATGCAGCTAACGCATCCTCCGCCTTTTTACGGGCGTCTGCAGCTTCCTGCGCCTTGCGGTCTGCGGCTTCTTTCTGCTCTACTGCTTCTTTTAAGCCGTTTTCCGCTGCCGTCAGGTGTTCCTGCATGGCAGCTTTGGCCTCGATCTCAGCCTGGATTGCCTGCTCCTGCTTTGCTTTTTCTGCATTTGCACGCTCATCCGCTTCCTTCGCGGCTTTTACCGCTTCCGCAAGTTTGACTCCCTGCTCCTCGCACTGCTTGGACAGTTCTGCCTGCTTGGCTTCCGCGGTTTTTGCCATTTCCTGTGCTTCTTTCACCTTTACGTCTGCATCCTTTAACAGGGCATCACTGTCTTTTTTGGCCTGCTCCATGGAAGCGACCTTATCCTGCAGGGCCTTATTCTCCGCTTCTGCCTTCTTTAATGCTTCCGAATCAGCAGCGGATGCTTTTTTACTTTCGTACTCATACTGCCCCTTGATGTTCAGTGCCAAAAGACTGATATCGGCATTTTTTTCATCCTTCGTCTTTAACACACTGATCATGGCGCGGTCAAACGCCTGGTTTGCAGCTGTCTGTCCGTCCGCTCCGGTACCAACGCCGTAGCAGCGGGAACCGAGGTCGTTTGTAACGACACAGATCGTTACGATCTTCCCATCCGCATAAGTCTGCTGCGGAAACTCACAGCTCATGAACGCGTCACGGGCTAACTCTACGAGTCCGTCATGGCTGAGGTATCGGTGCCCATCTTTGTCCGCGTACTGGATATGGAAGATGGCGCCTCCTGCCTCAATCGCCATGGTCGGGTTCTGTGCCTGTCTGGTCTCCTTCGTTTCTTTTGCTTTTTCTTTTTCCATCATTGGAACTCCTTTCTTTTTCTGGCGTACTCTGTGCCTTATTACTGCTTACGGCTTCAGTATGTAGATTTTTTGAACGTTTTGCCCGCAAAAAAATCCCGCAGTCATAAACTGCGGGATTTGTGGTTTTTTTGTCATCTGGTTTTGGTCATGCTGCAGCGTACCGGTGCTTCCGTTACAATGAGCGGGTTTAACACCAGGTCCGTTTTCCAGATCTCCTGAAGCGACTCAAAGAAGACGTAGGCCGGGTTGCCGTTCGGATTGGCGTAAGTCACGACCTTATCCTTGGTCTCGTCCATCCAGTGGAACGGGTCCGTGTCCATGATCATGATCATGTCCTTGACCGGTTTTAACGGCTCCACGGTCTTTACGCTGATCTTACGGATCGGCTCTTCCGCGTCATTATCCGTATCCACCATGATCTCCCCGCTGATCTTTACGACCGTATCCTCCGCAAGCAGGTCGCTGTAGGAAGCGTACGGTTCCGTGAAACAGCAGATCGGGATGCTCCCGGTCTGGTCTGACAGGGTGAAGAATGCCATCGGGCGTCCGTCCGTGCGCCTTGCTTTGACCGTGTATTCCGTAATGATACCGGCTACACGGACACTGCTCTTTCTCCCGCGCCCTAATGCTTGGGAAATGGCGACGGTTTTTAATTCCTTGGGGCTTTCGTAGTGGTCCATCGGATGTCCGGTGAAATAATCACCGAGCAGTTCGCGCTCGTTCTTTAAGTTCTGGTATTCGTCATTGCAGACTGAAGTATCAATCTGCGTCTGACAGATCACGTCTTCCTTATCTGCCATCGACTTGCGGATCTTTGCCTGTTTGTCCGGCTCCGCAGTAGTGGCCAGTTTCTTATTGTAGTCCTTCAGGGACTTGATTGCCTTGGCATACACGGTGTCCCAGGCAATCAGAAGTGCCTGGCGGTTATCGCATAAATGTCGGAAAGCGTTTGCACGGACAAATTTCTCAAAGGTCTTAGCGTCCGGCCAGGTACGGATCACAAAATCCGCTATGCTCCGGAACGGGCCGTTCTTTTTTCGTTCTTCTTCAATCTGCGCCTGTGCGGCTCCGAGCCCCTTGATCTTACTGAGCCCGTAATACACCGCATTGTCATAGATCGTGAAGCCTGCTCCTGAAACATTGACATCCGGCGCCTCGAACGGGATCTGCATATATCGCATGTCCCCGCAGAGTTTCTGGATTCCGTCAAAATCAGAGGAATTTAACACTGCTGCCATATACTGGAGCGGATAATGGTGCTTTAACCATGCAGTCTGGTACGCAACAACGGCGTAGCAGGCCGCGTGACTTTTGTTGAACGCATATCTCGCGAAATCCATAACCTCGTCAAACAGGTCATTTGCGGTTTCCTCGCTGATTCCACGCTTTTTGCATCCTTCGATCTTTCGTTCCGGGTCGCCGTAGATAAATGCCTGGCGCTCCGCTTTTAAGACCTTTTCTTTCTTTTTGGACATCGCTCTTCGTACCATATCCGCCTGTCCTAAGGAATAGCCGGCAAGGCTCTTAAAGATCTCCTGTACCTGCTCCTGGTAGGCGATGGCACCGTACGTATTTTTTAAGATCGGCTCCAGCTCCGGTGTCAGATACGTTACCGGCTGCTGTCCGTTCTTGACGGCAATGACATCCGATAAGAACTGCATCGGGCCCGGACGGAACATGGCAACAAGAAGCGTCAGGTCAAAGATCGTTTCCGGGCGGAAACCCTTTAACATGCCTTTCATGCCGTCAGACTCGAACTGGAAGACGGAATTTGTGTTCGCTTTCGCGAAGATTTCCCGGTATACGTCCGCGTCATCCATCGGGATCCGATCCATGTCGATCAGTTTCCCGGTGTCCTTATAGATCTGGCGCACCGTGTTGGTAATGACTGTCAGGTTGATCAAACCGAGGAAGTCCATCTTGAGAAGTCCGATTTCTTCGGCCTGGATCATATCACAGGACGTCATGAGCATGGATTTATTGGACATGATGAGCGGGATGTAATCGTCCACCGGAGCACCGTCCGCAATGATGATACCTGCGGCATGCTGTCCGTTATGGAGAACGGTTCCTTCGATACACAGTGCGAAATGGATAATGCCCTGCGCAGCGTCGTTTCCAGCAAAGGAATTTTTTAACCCGGTTACGGAGATTTTCTCCGGCACCTTTGTTCCTGTATTTTTTACCTCACGCACGAAATCATCCGCGATCTTATGAAGGTCTAAATGCAGAGGGTCGTCTGTCAACTCCTCGGCTTTTTTTGCAATCAGCTTTTCGAGTGCCACATAGTGCTGCGTATCATAGCCGCGGCTTAACGCATAGGTTTTCGCCGCCGTCAGCAACGCCGCTTTTCCGGTCTGTTCGCTCTTGGACATGATCCTGCATACGGTAGCTTCCCCGTATTTATGCTTGACGTATTCAATCGCGTACGGACGGACATTGGACTCGATATCGCAGTCGATATCCGGCATGGATACACGTTCCGGGTTTAAGAAACGCTCAAACAGCAGACCGTAGGTCAGCGGATTGATGTTTGTGATACCGGTCATGTAACATACCAGGCTGCCGGCTGCGGAGCCTCGGCCAGGGCCTACGGTTTCACCGGGGCGGCCCTTGACGTATGCCGCGATCCGTTCCGTATCGAAGGTCAGTGCCAGTTTCTGCTCTTCCGGGTCATCCAGATATAATTTTCCGGCTACCCTTGCGTAGCGCAGGAAATCTTCCACGATACAGAAGTAATCCGCATACCCCATGGAACAGATGATGTTTAATTCATATTCCAGTCGGTCATAATCTGTAAAGTCACCGTCCGGATATCTCCATGCGATGCCTGCGTAGGTCATTTCACGCAGGTATTCTTCCGGGGTCTTCCCGTTTGGCGCCACGAATTTTGGATAATGTTTTTCCGTGTTTAAATGGAATTCACACTTGGAAACAATCTCTCCGACGTTTTCCATGGCTTCCCGTACGGTTTCTTCCGGAAGGATCTTTAACAGTGCTTCGGAAAGCTCTGCATCATCCTTTACGTAGACTTCGTAATCCGCCGCGTCCGGCGTATACCAGCGCTCGTACTGGTATCTTGTGGACTGGGCGATCGCCCTGGCTAACACGGAATCTGCGGAGTTATCCGGGATGTGCGCGTCATTGGCCGCAACGACCGGGAGCCCGGTCATCTGGGCAACCCAGGCAAGCTTCGGGTAGGCAGCTTTTTCGATCTCCAGACCGTGATACTGCAATTCAATGTAGAAATTCCCTTCTCCGAACAGCTTGCTGTACCAGTCTGCTTCCGATAGTAGCGCATTATTTAAGGATGCGTCATCCACGTAACGCTCACGTATCGCTGTGATCCTGCGCTCGATCTGCATCCATTTTGCGATCTGTTTCTCATCTGCCGCAATGAAAGCTTTCAGGTTTTTTAATGTCGCCGCATTTTTCTCATATGCGGCATTCACCTCGGTAAGCTTTTTTGCAGCTTCCGCCTTCTTTCTTTCCTCCTCTTCGTATTCTTTCTTTGCCAGCAGGCGCTTGGTCTCATCCTTTCCGGTGGTAGCCCTGCGGTAAAGTCCCTGCGTGCTCTTTTTTGCGGCCTTTTTCAATGCCTCAATTTCTAACGACATGGCGCTTTGTTCTCCCGCGAGCGCATCCCGTTTCCAGCAGTTTTTCGCGTAGCTTTCCGCCTGTGGGGAAAGGAATGCATCCTGCTGTTCACGCAGTTTGTTGATGTCGTCATCCACGGAGCAGTTAGCTAAGACAATGCTTGCCAAAACTCCCTGGACGCACGCGCTTGTGGCAATCACGTTCCCGTGTCCTTCCGAGCCCGGCCCGAAATACCGCATCAGCAACTCTTTATTGCCTCTGGCGAATCCGTTTGCCAGCCGGTGCTGAGTGTCGGTCGTGAACTTGCTGAGTGCTCGGAATCCTTTGTCGTTTTTTGACATGAGGATCAGATGTTTTCTGCCTTCCGATCCCTCTTCAATGTAGGCTTCGACGCCGACCACCGGTTTGATCCCGGCTTCCTCGCAGCATCTCGCAAAATCGATATAGCCGGTCATGACGCCGTGGTCCGTTAAGGCAACTGCCGGCGCACCAAGCTCTTTTGCCCGGTCGACTAATGTCTGCACGCTCATCGCGGAATCCCTTCTGGATTCCATGGTGTGGTTGTGCAGTAATCCATATTTTACTCTTGTACGTTCCATATTAACCTCCTGTTCCTTATCATTTGTTGGTTCCCTTTCAGTATGGATATTGTTGTGCGCTGGTCAGCCGGGAAAATCTCAAAAAAAGAGACCCTCCATCTGGAAGGTCTCTATTGGTTTAAGTCAGGCGTTTAAGACCAGCTTTGCGTATTCGCGCATCTGCTGTTCGCTTGCCCGGCCAAGGAAGATTCCGCGGTTTGCGAATTCTCCCTTTGACTGTAACAATTTCTGAAATGCCATGCGGTCGACCGTTGCAAAGAAATTTCGCAGCTCGGCTTTGGACATGGTCATTACATCCGGTTTTTCCGGCTCCTTTGTTTCCGGCGCCGGTGTTTTCGCAGGCTGCGTCATAGGCTTTTCCTGCATAACAGGTGCCTGACTGGCCGCCTGCTTTGCTGTCTCCCGGACCGGCTTTTCCGGTGTTTTTGCGGTCTGTGCTGGCTTTGCAGGTTCTTTTTTAGGCCGCGGTGCTGTTTCCTGCGGTTTTGGTGCAGGAGCAGGCGTTTTCGCTGCCGGCTTTGCCACACTTTTAGCACCCGGAGCAGCTGGCTCTGGTTTCTCAGGTTTGACAGGTTTTGGCGGTTCCTTCGGTGCCGCTTTCTC
>UMLO01002057.1_pt1 | contig 13091 bp, 7 predicted proteins | sample 1966551 | NCBI WGS metagenome assembly UMLO01 (sample SAMEA4836201, study PRJEB28245) | human gut metagenome | biome: gut microbiome; material: fecal sample | place: Denmark | collected 2008
AAGGTTGAAGCTCCTATGCCGGGCACAATCCTTGATGTTAAGGTTTCAGTAGGCGATTCTGTTTCAAGCGGCTCTGTTCTTTGCATTCTTGAAGCTATGAAGATGGAAAACGAAATCGTTGCTCCTCAGGACGGCACTGTTGCTTCTGTTAATGTTTCTAAGGGTGACAGCGTTGAAGCAGGCCAGGTTATCATTACATTAAACTAAGAGGTGTCGTAAATGGCTAAAATCGGAATTACTGAAACAGTTCTCCGTGATGCTCATCAGTCTTTGATTGCAACACGTATGAGAACTGACGAATTTGAGGGCATTCTCGAAAAAATGGATAAAATCGGCTATCATTCACTTGAATGTTGGGGCGGTGCAACATTTGACAGTTGCCTTAGATTCCTTGATGAGGACCCGTGGGACAGGCTTCGTCTTATTCGTAAAAAATGTCCTAATACAAAGCTCCAAATGCTTTTCAGAGGTCAGAATATGCTCGGCTATCGCCATTATTCTGATGAGCTTGTAGATTATTTTGTTAAAAAGAGTATTGATAACGGTATTGATATTTTGAGAATTTTCGACGCTCTTAACGACGTTCGTAATCTTCAAACAGCTATTGATGCCGCTAAGAAATACGGCGGTCACGTTCAGGCGGCTATTTCTTATACAACCGGTCCTGTTTTTGATATTGACTACTATTGCAATTATGCAAAGCAGCTTGAAAATGCAGGTGCTGATTCAATTTGTATTAAGGATATGGCAGGTCTTTTGACCCCTTACGGAACTTATGACCTTGTTAAGGCACTTAAGAGTACAGTCGATATTCCTGTTCAACTTCACTCTCACTATACTTCAGGCCTTGCTTCTATGGTACACCTTAAAGGTATTGAGGCAGGTGTTGATGTAATTGATACTGCCATGAGTCCGCTTGCTATGGGTACTTCTCACCCGGCTACAGAGTCTATGGTAGCTGCACTTAAGGGTACTGAATACGATACAGGTCTTGATATCAAGGCTCTTTCTGAAATCAGAGATTTCTTTACTCCTCTTCGTGAAAAATATCTTGCTTCAGGTCTTCTTGACCCGAAAATGCTTGGCGTTGACGCTAATACTCTTCTTTATCAGGTGCCGGGCGGTATGCTTTCTAACCTTGTTTCTCAGCTTAAGCAGGCAGGTAAGGCAGACAAGCTTGACGAGGTGCTTGCTGAGGTTCCGAGAGTAAGAAAGGATTCAGGTTATCCTCCACTTGTTACTCCTACCTCTCAAATCGTTGGTACTCAGGCTGTATTCAACGTTATTATGGGCGAGAGATACAAGATGGTTACTAAGGAATTTAAGGATTTGGTTGCAGGTAAGTACGGTAAGACGCCTTGCGATATTGACCCTGATTTCCAAAAGAAGATTGTAGGCGATGAAGAAATTATCACTTGCCGTCCTGCAGATCTTATTCATGATAAGATTGATGATTTCAAGGATGAAATTAAAGAGTATTATGAGCAGGAGGAGGATATCCTTTCGTATGCTCAGTTCGGTCAGGTTGCTATTAAATTCTTCCAAAAGAGAAGAGATAAAAAATACAACCTTGACGGTAAGCATGAGGATTTTGAATCAAAGGTTCACCCTGTTTAATTATTCAATAATTAATTTAATAATGATTCTGAAAGGTGTTGCATCAGCAACACCTTTTTATATATTTTATTTAACATTTATGTACTTTAATGCTTATATAATCATTAGCATTTGCATAATAAATGTCTAAAAATGTTCAGAGTTTGTGAACTTATTATGTATAAACTATTGCAAAACATTATATCTTGTGCTATATTAACATTAGAGTACTGTTTGAATAATTATCATAAATAGGAGGAACTAAAAAGTGAAAGAAACATTCAAAAAGCTATTCGCATGCCTTATGGCTTTGATTATGGTGATGACTGTAACCCCATTCACAGCCGTTACTGCTTCGGCCGCTGAGGCAAAAAGCTCAAACATTGCGGAAACTGAGGCTAAATACAAAACAGCCCCATCAACAACCTTTACCGCCAAGAAGGGTATGAGTGAGGTTTCTTGGCTCAACAGCAGTGAAGTAACTACAACTGAAGGAATAACTTATAAGCAGTCTTTTGCTCCGTCATCAAATGTACTTTATTGGCCGAGCGCTTATGTGGGAACAACAACTAATCTTGACGAGGGCGCAAACAGACTTAATTTAAAAATGTTTTATCCGTCGGCAGTATTGCTCTGGGACGGTAAAACAGACGTTTATATGCCTATTATGGCACTTGCTCAAAATACACAAAAAAGCAATCCTTTGGCATTTGACTCCGGCAGAACAATTTTTTATGCGGCACCTTATGATTTTGAACGTTTAAACGCCGCTACATCTCCTGCTCACAGTACGGATTTTTATGCTGATGAATGGCGTGGTGTTACCGGTTCGAAAAATGAGAATTTTACATTGACCAGATATTCTGACGGCTCAATTTTTGGATTTGCTGCTGAAGTATTAACTTCGTTTATTTTCAAAGGCGAAGGCGCAGGTAAATGCTATAATTTCGGATTATCATGGGAAAATGATGCCGCAAGTTTTCTTCACGTTGACAGTGGCATAACATTTGATTCAAACGGCTACTTAGCTAAAAAACTCTATTGGACAACTAATTCATACAGTGATCCGGAGAAGTTTAATACATCTCAGGATAACAACTCTTGGCAGTCAAGCTCTACAATTTATGTAGTAAACTATGAGCCTGTTGCTGATGCTGCAAATGAAGCGGCAGAATATTTAAAAACTTTAGTTCAAACAGATTATACTCCTGAAGCGGTTAATGCATACTATGATGCTGTTACGGCATTATATGATTTTGACCCTAACACTTATTTTGACCAAAATGACGGTAAATCCGCAACTGATGTTGAGGATATTGCTGTTCGTGTAGGTAAGTGCACAACGGAAATTAAAAAACTTGTTGATAATTATAATGTTGCAAAGAAAAATCTTGAAAACAGTAAGCAATACCGTATTTCGTTTACAGATGTAAACGGTACTCTTGTTGCTGACCACTACTACAAGGCAGGCGAAACCATTATTCAGCCAAAGCTTGATAGTGATAAGTTTATAAATACAGATCCTGAAGGTCATTATACTGCTTCTTATAAATGGCAGCCTGCAATTTCAGCTACAGCTACAGCTGATGTAAGCTATGTTGAAAAAGCAGTAATTCCTGTTAAAACACCGCATGAATATCCTGCAAATTATACTCCTGTATATCAAGATGGCAAATATGCACATACACGCAAATGTGCATTGTCTGATTGTGGTTATATTGATTGGGCATATTGCACATTCGTAAAGGATGAAGAAAAATCTAAAGATGCAACTTGCACAACTGATGAAATCCTTGTAAAGAAGTGCTCAGTTTGCGGTCAGTCTTATACCGATAACGTTAATAATAAAAAGAAACTCAATCATGATATGCAGTTGGTAAAAACAGTTGCACCTACATGTTCCGATGAAGGTTATGATTTATATAAGTGCTCAAGATGTGATGTGACTGAAAAAAGAAATATTGTTCCTGCAATTTCCGGAAGTCACGATTGGCAGTTTACTAAAACCGTTGCCCCTACTTGCAACGAGAAGGGCTATGACCTTTATACATGCAAGAAATGTAAATCAACTAAAAAGGAAAATATTCAGCCAATCAATCCGTCTAATCACAAATTTATAAAAACAAACACTGTAGCACCTACTTGCACTACAGGCGGCTATGACGTTTATACTTGTGAGCGTTGCGGTAAAACGGAGCATAGAAACGAAGTTCCGGCTATCGCAGGTGGCCATACATATCAGTTTACAAAGACCGTTGCTCCAACTTGCACAGAGCAAGGTTACGACGTTTATACTTGTTCAAAGTGCGGCAATACCGAAAAGAGAAATGTAAAGCCGATTGATTCATCAAATCATAATTACACTGAAACGGTTGTCGCTCCGACTTGTACTGAAAAGGGATATACAAAATATACCTGTTCACGTTGCGGTGATACATATAAAGATAATTACATTAACGCATCCGGCCATTCATTTACAAATTATGTACTTGACGGCAACGCAACCTGTACTCAAGACGGCACGATGACAGCTAAGTGTGACAAATGTAGCGAAACTAATACAATCACAGCTCCCGGTTCAAAACTCGGTCACGATTATGCGCAAACTGTTACTCCTGCTACTTGTGTTTCAGGTGGATACACAACTTATGTTTGCACAAGATGTAATGACACTTATGTAGGAAATTATGTCGATGCTATCGGTCATAGTTATAATAATGTTGTTACTCCTCCAACCTGTACGGCAGGCGGATATACAACGCATACTTGTGTAAGAGGCGACAGCACTTATGTTGATTCTCAAACTTCGCCTCTCGGTCATAGCTATACTGCAACTGTAGTTGCCGCTACAACAACGTCACAAGGCTATACAGTATATACTTGTACACGTTGCGGCGCTAATTATGTAAGCGATTACACACCTGTATTGCCGGCTCTTACTCCGAGTGAAGACAAAATTGCTAAAGAATACGGAGTCGATGCTAAAACAGCTCAGGAAATTAATTACATTTTTATCACTAATAATGTTTCAAGTGATACGGCTTCTTTAACCGAAAGCAGAATGACTGCTAACCCTCCTAAAGGCGACGGCGATTATAAAGGCTCAAACTTCGGACTTTTAAGAGCGCAAACCACTAAACTTAAAAAGAACAGTGTTACCGTTAAATGGAATAAGGTTAAAAATGCAGACGGTTATATTGTTTACGGTGCTAAGTGCGGTGCCAAGAGCAAATATAAGGTACTTAAGGTGGTTTCAGGTAAGACTACATCCTACACTCATAAAAAGCTTAAGAAAGGCACATATTATAAATATAATATCGTAGCATTTAAATATGTAAACGGTGTTAAAGTTACACTCGCTGCTTCTAAAAAGATTCACGCAACAACTCTTGGCGGTAAATACGGTGTAGCAAAGGCAGTTAAGCTTAATAAGAGTAAGGTAAAAATCAAAAAGGGCAAGACCTTTAAGATTAAAGCTTCTGAAATTAAGAAGGATAAGAAAATTAAGAGGCATAGAGCTATTTGCTATGAATCTTCAAATACTAAGATTGCAACAGTAAATTCAAAAGGCAAGATTAAGGCTAAGAAGAAGGGCAAATGCACAATTTATGTTTACGCTCAAAACGGTGTTTATAAGACTGTAAAGGTAACAGTTAAATAAAAATCAATAGTTTTGCAGAGGCGGTTGAAAAACTGCCTCTGTTTTTTATTTGACTACGAAATAAATATACCCACCATAGGTTAAAAGGAGCAGTATTCCTTGCCATCTTTGGAATTTTTGCGTTATAATCGTCGGCAAAACCGCAATGCAAATAACAATAAGGCATATTTTCATATCCATACTTACGCTTGAGGCAGAAACGGCAAGTTCACCGCTACCTCTTGCTATTGAAATTAATGAGCAAAGCGGAAGGATTAATGTTAAATCAATAATATTTGCACCGAGTATGTTGCCTGCCGAAAGTGTTCCGGATTTCTTTTTGAGCGCCGACAGCGCCGTTACAAGTTCCGGCAGGGAAGTGCCTATTGCAACTGCAATTACGCTTATCACCCTTTGCGAAATGTGTAAGTTTTTTGCTATTTGAGTTCCTTGCGATACAAGAAGTCTTGCGCCTATAACTATTCCTATTGCGCCGAAAATAAATAAAACAGTACAAAGCACTTTTTCTTTTACTGTAAACGTTTTATCGTTTTCATCGTTTTTTACTTCTTTTTTTATGCTTTTTATGTTTTCAAAAATAAATACTGCAAATACTGATATTAAAAGTGTAACACCTAATGCGGACAAAAAATAATATTCTTTGCTTTCGCCTTTAAATTGTAATGTTTGTTTTTTCGTGATAACGCAACCTATTATTAAAGATATAATTGCTAAAATCATTGAAATACCTTTAAAGAAAATGTCACGCCTTTTTATTTCAAAGGGCATAAAGGTTATGAAAAGTCCTAATATCAGTGCAGTGTTTGCCGTGACCGAGCCTATTGCATTGCCGACTGCCATATCGACGTTTTTGGTTACGGTTGCCTGAACGCTTACTATTATTTCAGGCAGAGTTGTAGCAATTGAAACGATTGTTGCGCCAATTATAAAATTAGGTATTTTAAGCATTTTTGCCGCTTGTGTTGCACTGTCTACAAAAATATCTCCGCCCTTGATTATTAAAAAAAGTCCGATAATAAAAAAGGTGTATGTAAAAATATTCGCCATATCTGTCCGCCTTAAAATTTAGTTGTGTTAAATGCTTATATATGTTATAATATTTCAGTTAATTAATATATGAGGTGACGTTATGTCTAAAAACAAAAAATTCACTCCTTTAATATTTATTCCTATTGCAGTGGCAGTATTCGTGTTAATCTTTCTTGCCGTAAGCGGTCATTTAACTAAAACCGAGGATATAAAAAAGCCTACTGCCGAAACCTCAATTTCAGTCGTTAATGATGAAACGACTGAGCCTACAAGCGCTAATACCGACGGCAAGGTTACTCTTTGTGCAGTTGGTGATAATCTTATTCACAACACCTTGATTGATGCAGGTAAGCAGGAGGACGGAAGCTACGACTATACTTGCCTTTATAAAAATATTGCTCCCGTTATTCAAAAATATGATATGTCTGTAATTGACCAGGAAACAGTTTTGGGCGGCTCTGAATTTGAATATACGGGTTATCCGGTTTTTAATTCTCCGCAAGAAATCGGCGACGCTGCTATTAAGGCAGGCTTTGATATTTTCAATTGTGCAAATAATCATATTATGGATAAAGGCTCTCAGGGCGTTATGAATGAAATTGATTATTTCAAAAAGCAAAAGGATATTGTTTACCTTGGCATTAACGAGGACGAGCAGAGTTATAACACTGTTAAATATTATGTAAAAAACAATATAACATTTGCGCTTCTTAATTATACCTATGGCACAAACGGTATTGACTTGCCAAGCGATAAGCCGTGGCTTGTTAATTTGATGAATAAGGACAAGGTTACTAAGGATATAAAAGAGGCAAGGGAAAATGCCGACGTTGTAATCGTGTTTCCTCATTGGGGAACGGAAAACAGCTTTGGTATATCTGATTATCAAAAGGAATATACCGAGCTTTTCAGTTCTCTCGGAGTTGACCTTGTTATCGGTTGTCACCCTCACGTTATTCAGCCGGTTAAAGAGGTTACTAATGACAAGGGGCATAAAATGCTTGTCTATTATTCTCTCGGTAATTTCATTTCTCATCAAATTGAGATTGACCAACTTTGCGGTGGTATGGCAAGTGTTGATATTGAAAAGAAAAACGGCGAAATCACAATTGAGGGCAAACTTGTACCGATTGTAACTCATTACAGCAGAACCGACAGCGGCAAATTTACATTTGATGTCTATAAGCTTAGTGATTATAATGAAGAGCTTGCCTCCTCGCATTCTCAAAAGGGGGGCACACCCGAATATTATAATAAGCTTGTTAAAAAGGTTGTGGATGAAAAATACCTCGATTTATCGAAATAGTCTATTTTTGTCATTTTGTATAAAAACTTTTAGCGTGAATTATTGCTCACGTGGTAAATTGACAAAATTGTATAAAATCGTTGACAAACGTAAATTTGCTGACTATAATGAAATTGTAGTAAGAACAAAGGCGTTCCGAGTGAATTCGGAGCGCCTGTTTTTTTGCTTTATTTTATTAAAACGAATTCTTAAGAGAGGAGTATTTACTATGAGTAAGTACACAAAGGAAGAAATCCTTAAAAGCGCACAGGAAAACGGCGTAGAATTTATCAGACTTCAGTTTACAGACGTTTTCGGCATTATGAAAAACGTTGCTATCACAAGCTCACAGCTTGAAAAAGCACTTGATAATGAGTGTATGTTTGACGGCTCGTCAATTGACGGCTTCGTAAGAATCAACGAAAGTGATATGTATCTTCATCCTGATTATGATACATGGACAATTTTCCCTTGGAGAAAGCACCAGAACGCTCAGACAGCTCGTCTTATTTGCTCTGTTTATTGTGCAGATAATGAGACTCCGTTCCTCGGCGACCCAAGAAACGTTCTTCAGAAGGTTATGAATGAGGCTGCTGAAATGGGCTACAGCTTTAACGTAGGTCCTGAATGTGAGTTTTTCCTCTTTAAGCTTGATGAAGACGGTAATCCGACAACTACAACAGGTGATGAGGGTGGTTACTTTGACCTTAACCCAATCGACCATGGCGAAAACTGCCGTCGTGATATCTGCCTTGCTCTTGAGGAAATGGGATATACAATTGAAGCGTCTCACCATGAGGTCGCTCAGGGACAGCACGAAATCGATTTCAAGTTTGATGAGGTTATGACAAGTGCTGACCGTGTAATGACATTTAAGCACGTTGTTAAAACTTATGCTACAAAGCATGGCCTTCACGCAACATTTATGCCAAAGCCGATTTACGGTATTAACGGTTCAGGTATGCATACTAATATGTCGCTTATGACTAAAAATGCTGAGGGCAAAACAGTTAATGCTTTCTATGATTCTGAAAGCGAAGACGGTCTCAGCGATGTTGCTCATTACTTTATCGGCGGACTTCTTAAGCACGTTAAAGGTATTGCCGCTTATTCAAACCCGACTGTAAATTCATATAAGAGACTTGTACCGGGCTATGAAGCTCCTACTTATATCGTTTGGTCAGCATCTAACCGTTCTTGTCTTGTTCGTATTCCTGCCGCAAGAGGTATGGGTACTCGTGTTGAACTTCGTTGTCCTGACCCAACCTGCAATCCTTATCTTGAAATGGCACTTTGCCTTGCAGCCGGTCTTGACGGAATTAAAAACAAAATTGTTCCTGCTCCGGCAGTAGATTATAATGTATTTGACCTTTCAAATGAAGAACTTGAAGAAAGAGGTATTGATTGTCTTCCAGGCTCACTTGAAGAGGCTGTTAAGGCTTCAGAGGCTGACCCATTTGTTAAGGAAACAGTAGGCGAACACGTATTTAATGCGTACACAGAAGGCAAGAAGGCTGAATGGGACGAATACAGAACCAAGGTTTCACAGTGGGAAATCGACAGATATATGGTTAACTATTAATTTTTACTTAACCCTCTCTTATGGCATTTATGCCATTTAGCCAAGCCGATATCATTTCGGTGTCGGTTTGGCTTATTTTTTCAGCACAATGGGGTGCGACAATGCAATTGCATTTGCCGCACCCTGTTTTTTTATTTCTTTTTGTCATTACAAACTATATAATTTGAGGAGGAAGGATAAATGGATATAACATCTATTCTTGAAAAGGTCGACAGCGAAATGTTCGGCATCTGGTTTTTGATTGGTGCGGCTCTCGTTTTCTTTATGCAATGCGGTTTTGCTATGGTTGAAACGGGATTTACACGTGCAAAAAATGCGGGCAATATTATAATGAAAAATCTTATGGATTTTTGCATCGGTACTCCGATGTTTATATTGCTCGGTTTTGGTCTTATGATGGGTGAAGAGGTCTTAGGCGGCTTTTGCGGTATGCCAACCTTGGGCGTTTTCACAAATTATCAAAACTTTGATTGGTCAAACTTTGTGTTTAACCTTGTGTTCTGCGCTACAGCGGCAACTATTGTTTCCGGTTCAATGGCGGAGCGTACAAAGTTTTCAAGCTATTGTATTTATTCGGCAGTAATTTCTGCTGTCGTTTATCCAATCGAGGCAGGTTGGATTTGGAATCCAAACGGTTGGCTTGCTAATCTTGGCTTCCATGATTTCGCCGGCTCTTGCGCTATTCATACGGTTGGCGGTATAACTGCATTTATAGGCGCAATTATGGTCGGTCCCCGTATCGGTAAATATGTTGAGGATAAAAAAACAGGTAAAAAGGTAGCAAAGGCAATTCCCGGTCACTCACTTACTCTCGGCGCACTCGGTGTATTTATCCTTTGGTTTGGCTGGTACGGTTTCAACGGTGCAGCAGCAAAGAGCGGATCTCAGCTTGCTTCTATCTTTTTAACAACAACGTGTGCACCTGCTATTGCAACTTGTGTAACTATGATTTTCACTTGGATTAAAAACGGTAAGCCGGACGTTTCAATGTCGCTTAATGCTTCACTTGCAGGTCTTGTTGCAGTAACAGCAGGATGTGATGTTGTCGATGCTCTCGGTTCTTGCCTTATCGGTGCGATTTCTGGTATCCTCGTAGTTGTTGCTGTTGAATTTATTGATATTAAGCTTAAGGTTGATGACCCTGTAGGCGCCGTAGCAGTTCACTGTGTAAACGGTATGTGGGGCACAATTGCAGTAGGTCTTTTCGCAACAACTTCTGTTCCGGGCAACGATTCGTTTAAAGGCCTTTTCTACGGCGGCGGTTTCTCACTTCTCGGCAAGCAACTTTTAGGTCTTGTTTGTGTTGCAGCTTGGACAATTGTTACAATGACAATCGTATTCCTTATTATTAAGAAAACTAACGGACTTCGTGTATCTGAGGATGAAGAAATCAAGGGTCTTGACGCTACTGAACATAATCTTCCGTCAGCTTATGCAGACTTTATGCCGGCTATGGCATTTGCTACATCGTCATCAATTAAAGCTTCTGCCCCTAAGGCAAGTGTTCCGGCTTCGCCTCTTGCACCTGTTGAAAAGGCAGTTGAAGTTGAAACTTATACAACTAAAAAATCGCCTGAGCTTTCAAAGGTAGTTATGATATTTAATCCTGCAAAATTTGAAGATATCAAAACTGCTATGAATTCGATAGGCATCACCGGAATGACCGTAACAAATGTGATGGGTTGCGGTACTCAAAAGGGCCATATCAGAAAATATCGTGGTATTGAAATTGAAGAAATGAATCTCAATCCAAAAATGAAGCTTGAAATGGTTGTTTCGGCAGTGCCTGTTGAAAAGGTTGTTGAAACTGCAAGAGACGTTCTTTATACAGGTAATATCGGTGACGGTAAAATCTTTATATATGATGTGGAGGATGCTGTAAAGGTTCGTACAGGCGAGCGTGGATATGACGCTTTGCAGGGCGAAGATGATGTTTAATATTTGTTTAATTTAATCTTTCACAAATATTTGTATTTGTTATTTTCTACCTAAGAAAAAGCAGGATTGCAATTGCAGTCCTGCTTTTTCTGTTGCATAAATATAATATGGTATTCATTAGAATACGCATAAGTATACGGCAATATTAACAAATACTGTGATATTATACATAAATAAAGCGAAAAATTGCTTTAATTTTGTAATTTGTATAATTGACTACAGTGCATTATTTATTGTAAAATTAATTAAACGGTGATATTTAATGAACATAATGTTCATAAATTTTATATTATCATTTCTATTTAACTTAAGGAGAGGATATTATGTTGAAAGAGGGAGAAATCAGGATTCCGTCAGGCTGTGCCATTGCTGCAATAATCGACAGAAAAGGCAATCGTATCAACGGTTCGGAAATTATTAAATCTATCGCTCTTATGCATGACAGGTCAAACGGTCTCGGCGGCGGCTTTGCGGCTTACGGCATTTACCCTGAACACAAAGACGAATACGCAATTCACGTTTTCTATGATTCTAACGAAGCAAAAAAACAATGTGAGGATTTTCTTTTTAGGCATTTCAATATTGATGTTGCTGAAAGAATACCTACCCGTCAGGTACCAAGTATTGAAAAAGGACCTGATATTTGGAGATATTTCGGCAAGGCTAACCGTGTTCGTATGAAGGATGCACGTCAGGATGAACTTGAATATGTTGCTCAGTGCGTAACCAAGGTTAACAACGCTATTGACGGCGCATATATTTTTTCAAGTGGTAAAAATATGGGCTGTTTTAAAGCGGTAGGATATCCTGAGGATGTCGGCGAGTTTTATATGCTTGACCAATATGAGGCGTATATTTGGACTGCTCACGGCAGATTTCCAACCAACACCCCCGGCTGGTGGGGCGGTGCTCATCCGTTTAATATTCTTGACTGGTCAATCGTTCATAACGGCGAAATTTCTTCTTATGACACTAACCGCAGATATATTGAGCAGTTTGGCTATATTTGCACAATGCAGACAGATACCGAAGTTATCACTTATCTTTTTGACCACCTTTTGCGCCACCATAATCTTCCTATCGAGGTTGCCGCTGATGTTCTTACAGCGCCTGAATGGGAGGAGATAGATAAAATGGACGATGACAGAAAGGAATATTTCACAAATCTTCGTTCAATTTATAACGGCGCTCTCGTAAACGGTCCTTTCTCCGTAATTCTCGGTTCTAATAAAGGGCTTCTTGCTATTAATGATAGGCTTAAGCTTCGTTCGCTTACTGCGGCAACAAAGGGCAATAGGGCATATTTTGCTTCTGAGGAATCGGCTATCAGAATTATTTGCCCTGACCCTGAAAAGGTATGGTCTGTTTCAGGTGCCGAGCCTGTATTTATTCCGCTTGAAATTGATGATGAGGAGGTTGAGGACTGATGATTAATTATATTCCACGTAAATTTACTGTTATTCGTGATAAAGAATTGTGTATTAACTGCGGCTGTTGTGTTCGTCAGTGCTCAAACGAATGCCACTATTTTGATGAGGACGGCAAAACTGTATTGGTTAATTCAAAAAATTGCGTTGCGTGTCACAGGTGTGTTGATCTTTGTCCTACAGGTGCGCTTCGCATAGAAAAATATGTTTGCGATTATCGTGATAATGCAAACTGGACTCCTACCTATCAGCAAGAAATTTGCCGTCAGGCAGATACAGGCTCTGTTCTTCTTTCTGCAATGGGTAATCCTAAGCCTTATCCTATTTATTGGGATAAAATCTTGCTTAATGCATCACAAGTAACCAACCCATCTATCGATCCGCTTCGTGAGCCTATGGAAATTCGTACTATTTTAGGCCGTAAGCCTAATAAGCTTGAGGTTGAAAGAAAGGGTAAATCAATTACTAAAATGCCGCCTCAGGTTATGCTTGAAACACCTATAATGTTTTCTGCTATGAGTTTTGGCTCAATCTCTCTTAATGCTCAAAAATCGCTTGCAATGGCGGCTGTTG
>UMLO01012738.1_pt1 | contig 13080 bp, 8 predicted proteins | sample 1966551 | NCBI WGS metagenome assembly UMLO01 (sample SAMEA4836201, study PRJEB28245) | human gut metagenome | biome: gut microbiome; material: fecal sample | place: Denmark | collected 2008
CGAGAAGAAAGCCTGGTATCTGGGTGCGATGTTCAAGGCCGGACAGTTCAACTACAAGCTCTCCGAAACGGGCAAGCAGGGCGACCTGATGGGTGGCGGCATCACCGCCGGCTACCAGTTGCGGCTGAATAAGGCACTGAATCTTGATTTCAACCTCGGTCTGGGCTACCTGAATGCAGACTATGAAAAATATGAGGTCATTGACGGTGTGCGAGTACGCCGCGGCAACGAGACAAAAGACTGGTGGGGCCCCATCAATGCCGGTGTGACATTGGTATGGAAGTTATTCTAAATAAACTGCAAGCCGAGAGCAGAACGGAACTTGTTCCGGTTATGCCGAGGCGCAGCGTTTATTGAAGATTGAAAATCTTAACTGCAAGGAATCGAATATGAAAGCAAGACAATATATAAATATGATGGGAATGGCAGCCGCCGTGCTGCTCTCTTCCTGCGTGAAGGACACGCTCTATGACACGCCACACCCCGACAGCGGGAAGATTGCGGTGACAGCCGACTGGTCGGCCCGCGGTGAGGGTATCGACATACCTGCCACGTGGACGGTCACCATGGGTGACTATACGGGTACGGAGACTTCCGCCACCCATGCCCCCAACCATCTGTTTGCTCCGGGCAGCTACACCCTTGCGGTGTGGAACCCGGCTGAAGGAATCACGGTAAACGGTACCACCGCCACCGTTGCCGCAGCCACGGGAAACCGGGCAGGCATGGATGCCTTTGTGAACAATGCTGCGGGATGGTTCTTCACCTATACGAAACAGGTGACCATCGAGAAAGACAAGGACTATCCGCTGACCGCCGCAATGAAGCAGCAGGTACGCGAACTGACGCTTGTCGTCAAACCGACGGGTGATGCCGCCGGACGCATCACGGAGATTGTTGCCCATCTGACGGGTGCAGCCAGAACACTCGATTTCGCAACCGATACCTACGGAGCCGCTTCGAACGTCGTGCTGCCCTTCACGAAGATTACCGAAGGAGCCGATGCCGGCAAGTGGAAAGCCACGGTGCGGCTGCTGGGTGTGACCGGAACGGAACAGCTGCTGACGGGCGAAATCCGCTATGCTGACGGCAACCCGACACCCACCACGCTGAAAAGCGACCTTACGGAAGCTCTCGCGGCCTTCAACACAGGAAAGGGCGAATCGCTGACCCTCGGCGGAACGCTGGTTGAGACTCCCGAAGGCATGGAAGTGGACGGAGCCGGAATTACCGGCTGGGAAGAAGTGAAAGGTGATGATGTAAATGCCGATTTGTAAATAATTAGCAAACCGAACGCAGAAGCAAAGCTGGATTTGATTATGCTGAGGTACAGCAATTATTGAAATGGAATTTAACAAATATAATGACAGATATAATGAAGACAAGATTTTTTGCACTTGCGGCGCTCGCCCTCGCACTGGCAGCCTGCAATAACGACAACGAGATTCTGAACAATGACCCCGTGGCCGCCCGGTTTATCGCCGACATCGCCCCTGCCACCCGCGCCAGCGGAACCACATGGACTGGCGGAGACCGCATCGGCGTCACCGACATCGGTAACGATACCCGGTACGGCAACGTGCCTTTCATCCTGAAGAACGGGAAATTTGAGGCAGAAGGAAAGGTTATCTATATCGAAGATGCAAAGGCCCATACTTTCCGCGCCTACTATCCGTACAACGCGGCGGGAGGCATCCTCACAGCCACGACCGATGCCACGGCGCAGCAGAACCAGCCTGCCATCGACTTCCTCTTTGCTTCAGGAGCCACGGGAGACAAAAACAGCCCGGTGGTGAGCTTCACCGACAAAACCGACAAAGGCGGTGCAGACAACTCCTTCCACCACCGCATGAGCCGGATAACCCTTACCTTCGAGGTGGGCGACGGTGTGGATTTCAGTGTGGTCAAGCCTGAACGTTACACGCTGGACGGATTGATACTCACCGGTACGTTCAACACGGCCGACGGTATTGCCACCGCAGACGACGGGGCACAGGCCGAAACGCTGGCCATGGAGCTGGCAGACGGCAACCTCACGTCATCGGTCATCCTCTTCCCGCAGACAGCTGCATCTCTGCCATTGACTGTGAATTACAGAAGTCAGAATTATCGTGCCACGCTCACCGTGCCCGAAGGCGCACTGCAGGCGGGCAACAACTATACCTATACCGTCAAGGTACGTAACAAAAACCTTGAAGTCAGCGAAGCCACCATTGCAAAGTGGAACGATATAGACGGCGGAGAAGTGGGCGCTGACCTGTAAGACAATGAAGAATGAAGAATTAAGAATGAAGAATTATGAGACATAGATTATTTATCCCCGCAGCCACCGCGCTGCTGATAGCCCTCACCGCCTGCACACAGGACGAACTGGCCGACGACAACCGTCTGCCCGAAGGTGAATATCCCGTAGTCATCCGTGCCACCGGACTGTCCGTAGAGGCAACGCCGCTGGCAGCCCCATCCACCCGTGCCACCGTGGACGGCGACTGGCAGGGCGTACAGACCGTAGCACTCAAGATAGGCGACGCAGTAAAGGAATACACCGTAACGGCTACGGATGCCGACGGATACAAGAGCGCCACGCTCTCATGCGAGAACGACCCGCACTACTGGACCAGCCGCGCCCCGATTACCGTATCGGCATGGTGGCCCCTCGATGATACAGACATCACACGGATGCCTGCCGTGAAGGTGGTCGAAGACCAGAGCAAATTGGCAGACTTCCAGAGCAGCGACTTCATCTCCGCCATCGACCAAACGGTGGAATTTGACGACCCGACACTTGAATTTACCCACCGCACGGCACGCGTGGCCATCGAACTGAAGCCTGGCACGGGATTCACGAGCGTGGACGGTGCCACGGTGAGCCTCGTGAGCCTGTCAGCCGATAACGGCAACCCGACCGCCATTAAGACCTACCACGCAAGCGGCAACAGCTACGAGGCACTGACCGCCCCACAGACCGTTGCGAAAGGCGAGCCGTTTATACAGGTAGAACTCGGCGGCGGCAACTTCTACTTCCGCCCGCAGAACGACGTCGTGCTGGAGGCGGGCAACCGCTATACCTACACCGTCAGGGTGAACGCCACCGGCCTGACGCTGGAGGGTTGCACCATCGGCAGCTGGGAACCCGGCCAAGGCGAGAGCGGCGCAGCCGAGGATTTGGGCTACAACTACGACACCACCACCAAGACCTACACGGTCTATAACGCAGACGGCCTGCTGGCATGGGCGGAAGCCGCAAAGAGTGATCTCAGCTTCAACTGCACCCTGACTGCCGACATCGACCTGACGGGCAAGACATGGACGCCGATAGGTGATGGCGTCATGTCTAAATACGGTTACCAAGGCACCTTCGACGGACAGGGACACCGCATCACGGGGCTGGCCATCACTACGGACAATCCGAGCGGTGAGAGTGCTGCGTTGTTCGGCGGTATCGGCGGCAACGGCGAGGTGAAGAACCTGCAACTGGTGGATGTGGACTACGATGTGCGGCAAAACGGTGTGGCCGGTGGCATAGCGATGTCCAACTACGGCACCATTACCGCCTGCTCCGTAACGGGAGATATTTCTTCAACAGGAGGATATGTCGGCGGCATTGCGACTTCCAACATCGGTAGCATTATTGGCTGTTGGTTCGATGGAAATTTAACGTCAGGCCTTGGTAATGGCGGAATCGCTGGTCTCAACTATAGCACCATCACCGCCTGCTATTATGGTCAGAATGGGTATCCCGGAGTAGCAATTAACGATGGCACCGATGATACGCATCGAATAGACTCCGGCGCCTCCTGGCAGCCAGCCGTGGATGGCATGAACGCCGCCCTCACCGGCAACGACTATCAATGGAAACTTGGCACGGACGGCCTGCCCGTACTGCAAAAGAAACAATAACAACCCCTAAACAACACGCATCATGAAACGAACAACCATCCATATATCCGCAGCCCTCGCCCTGCTGCTCGCCCTTGCCGCCTGTACGCGGGACGAAGCGGGCTTTCTGCCGGAAGGAGCGGAAGGCACACCCATCGTCTTCACCGCCACGGGACTGAACCCCGCGGCGACAGCCACCGCCGGTACCCGTGCCCCGGTGGACGGCGACTGGGAGGGCGTGCAGAGCGTGGCAGTCAGGATGGACGGCACGGTGAAGGCGTACGACGTGACGCCCACCACCGCCGACAACACCAGCGCCACGCTGACCTCCACCGACCCGCACTACTGGACTAACCACGATGACATCACCGTCACGGCGTGGTGGCCCTACACCGAGGGCGAGACCACCCCGCCTGCCGTGGTGGTAAGAGCCGACCAAAGTTCGCCGACTGACTTCGAGGGAAGCGACTTTATTTCCGCCGAGAACCAGCCGGTGAGCTACGGCAACCCCACGCTCCGCTTCACCCACCGCACGGCGCGGGTGACCGTCGTCCTGACGGACTACACCGAGGGGATGGCGTCCGTCAAGCTGACCGGCCTCTCCACCGAGAACGGCAACCCGGCCGAAATCGCCCCGTATGACAAGGGCGGCGACACCTACACCGCCCTCGTAGCCCCGCAAAGTGTGGCAACGGGCACGACCTTCATCACCTGCGCCTTCACCAACGGCAAGGTCTTCGTCTATAAGATGAAGGAGGCTACCGACTGGCAGGCGGGCGAGGAATATACCTACACCGTCTCCCTCGCTGCGGCAAAAGACCCGGGATACACCGTATCTGAGGACGGCAAGACCTACGAGGTCTACAACGCCGAGGGCCTGAAGAACATCGCCGAACTGGTGAACGAAGAATGGAAGTCAGACATCAATATCACCCTGACCAACAACATCGACCTGACAGGCATCGACTGGACACCGATAGGCAAAGATGATAACAAAGCATACACCGGCACCTTCGACGGCAATGGCAAGACCATCACGGGGCTGACCGTTACGAGAAGTAACCGATATACGGGTCTGTTCGGCTTCATCAAAGGCACGGTGAAGAACGTAGTGCTGACAGAAGTAAACATAACAAGTGGCACGTTCGTCGGCGGCGTGGCGGGATGGAGCTTTGGCGGCAACATTGAAAACTGCTCGGTGTCGGGCAGCGTCAGCGGTAGTAGCGGTAGCGACGTAGGCGGTGTGGTGGGCTATCAACAGGTCGGTTCCATCACCGGATGCAGTTCCTCGGCCACAGTGAAAGGAACGGAGCGTGCCGGCGGCGTGGTAGGTGTAACGAATGGTGGTACTACTCCCCTGACCGCCTGCTATGCCACAGGCAACGTGACCGTTGAAAATGACGGTACAAGCAACGCCTGGGCCGGCGGTATAGTGGGAATGAACGGAACTGGCACTCTCATTGCCTGTTATGCCGCGGGCAACGTCAGCGGTAACATTGTAGGCGGCGCAGTGGGAGTAAACTATGCCACCGTGACCGCCTGCTACTGGAGCGGCCTCCCCGACAATGACAACGGCGGAGCCACGAAGGTAGACGGCACAACCGTTACCTGGCAGAACGCCGTTGATGCCATGAACAATGCCTTGAACGGCTCAGGCTGGCAGTACGAACTTACCGGAGCATTGCCTACATTGAAGAAACAGTGAACCGTTAGGCGGGAAAAAGTCCCGCTTGAAACGGAATATAACCGAAGTATAACCCCAATAAAGAAAGGAGGACGTGATGGAACACACGGAGAATCCACCAGTGAGAGAGGTTGTGTCTGCAAAATTTTGCCAGGCACAGACTAAATTCGTACATTCAATTGATAGTCAATTGGATGATTCTTAGAGTAGTATTTATCAATAATTAAAAGTAAAAACTATGAACGAACAGAATTTGAACGAGAATACTAAAAATAAAGTAAAGGAAACTGCTGTTCCTGTGGTTTCAAATGACTCTCAAGAAATTAATAATGATTCTCCTCCTAAGTTAAAGGATGATACCGGCTCCAAAGGTGATACTGACCCCAAGGATAACCCTCAGCCAGCTACCAAGGATGATCCCAAACCAAATACACAAAGCGATAACTCTAGTGACAGCCTTACGAATGAGCCATTTATAGATTTGATTTACAATCAAATAGATAGTATAATCGGAGGGGAAAACCCTAATCAGTTTCTCTGTCTGACCCTACCGGGACAAGTACTTACTGCCAAGGACTTTGCTTACGACTATAAAAACAATGCTGAAAAGGGACCTACAGTGGAAGCAAACGAATCGCGTTTGGCCAACAAACTCTTCGACCCCTGTCGCATTACAGGCGGTGATAACGGTCTGACATTACCATACCAGTACCGTTCGGCCCTGGACACATTAACTCCTAAACTAAACGAGAAAATAGCCAAGGCAAAGAATCAGTTACGCGAGCTGCTACTCACCCCATATCCTTATGATTTCGGCGACGGAGACACGAAAACTTATACGCTTCAGGAGGTATTCTACCGCCTTTACGATGAATATGTAGCGGCAGAACAGGCATGGACTGAAAAACAGAACAAGAAAAAGGAAACTTTGAGAAAAACATATCCTAACATTTCAGAAGAGAACAACATCCAGTACAATAATGAGTACCTGCAGTGGTATGAGACGGTTGCCAGAAGTGAATCAATGGAACTGAATGAGAAGCGTGCAAAAGTGTTGTCCGTCTTCGCTCCCAACGATATGGACATACTGAACGGAGTCCTTGACAGTGGTTCAGGTGCGGAGTTGGAACAGGCCAGACAAATACTGGAAAACATACAAAGGCAGACTCCAGACGGAGGTATAGTCTATCCTGTAAAATTCAACCCGACTAACTGGTTTGAACTATTGAACACATCCTTTATCCCGTCTGACTTACTTGAATCCCCGGAATCATTGGCCATGAGATTGCGTAATCTGTCAACACGCAGAATAACTCTTTCTTCACAAATTTCCAATCTGAATGGTCTAATTGATGATGAAAATAGAAGCAAAGAACTGAAAGACGCCCAAACAGAGGCGGAAAAAGCAAAGGGTACTTTGGATAAAGCTCAAAGTGAATTAATAAACCAATATGGCGAAGGTTTAAAAACCGTCATAGACACCGTATTTACGATTGCGCCTATATTCAGTGGAGGAAATGTTCCCAATACCATAATCAGCAGACTGGCAAAAGGACTGAATTTTAAGGGAGATAAAACAGCGGATAGTTTGGTCGAGGATCTTGCGAAAGCTTTGAGCAAGAATCTGGATTGTCAAAATAAATATATCAATGCGTCTCAAAGCTTATCCAACGCTTTGTTGAAAGAAGCAGAAAACAAGAATCTTCTACAGTTAAAGCAACTTATCCCTCCTATTCAAGAACAGTTGGAAAAAATCAATGCCGACATTGATGAAGTCCTCGGCAAAATGCAAGTTTCCAATATTCTGAAATCAGGAAACAAAACCAACGGAAAGGAAACACCGGAGGAAAATGACAAGAAAAAACCGGAGGAAAATGACAAGGAAACACCGAAGGTAAATGACGAGAAAACACCGGAGCCTTCAAACGTGGGAACGCCGATAGTACCTGATGGATTCACTCAGATACTGATAGATGCAAAAGCTTCACAGTTAGATAAGGAAACCAACACTCTGTCATCTGCCTCAAATAGCACATACGGCGCCAGTCTGTGGTTTGCAGGTTTTTCCGGGAAAAAGGAAACTGCTTCTTCAAAATTTGAAGAGATTTGCAAATCCCAAGATACTTCTATCCGTATCGGAATGAATGTAGCGAAAGTGGGTATTGAGCGTGAATGGTTCAATCCCGGTATTTTTGTCCTGACCAAGGATATGTTCAATGTCTCCACCTCACGTGTGTCTCCAATAAAAGATTACAGTGATATTACAGAAGAAAGGCTTTCAGACATGAGCCGCGGCTATATTTTGCCCTGCTATCCAGTGGCTATGCTTGTTGCCAAAGATATATCCATCCAAGTAGCTGCAAGCGAACAGCTGTCAGATACATTTTCGGCAACTATGGAAGAGCATGCCTCACACGGTGGAGGCTTCCTGCTGTTCAGTGGTGCAAAGAGCAGCAGCACATCATTTAGCTCGGCAGGCATTCACACCAGCTCTACGGAGAAAAGCTTCAACATCAAAATTACGACTCCTCAGATTATTGGCTATTATCTTCAGGCAACACCGGCTGACAAGAGTACCATCATTGACGAAATATCTGATGAGGAGACAGCGGCTGGATTCGTGACCATCTCCAAGTTTGTAGAAGATTACAAGAAGCTTCTGCAGGCCATGAACAAGAAGAACAATACTGAACAACAGGATTAGTATTAACCATAAAAATGAAATATTATGTGCTTTGGAAAAGGTTTAAGTCAGCAAAAGGCGGAAGATTGTATGTATCCGCACCCGAATAATTTTTGCGGAGGGTTCGCATTGAATGCGGTCTTAGCAGAACTTAGAACTGGAACTGGATTTAATAATCCCATGGAAGTATACTGCAAAATACAGGAATATCAGACATATAATGTAGCTGGTAATGGATATAGGTTTTTACATGACACCCGATTTATAGTGAATGGTACACTTATGTCTTTGCCATCAGGAATCTGTGCTGCATTTAACTCATATCCAACAGGCAAAAAGGTTGTTGTTTATTATACAACAGAGTTTGGCTCCAGCCCAATGTTCGGAGCTTTAATAGGAGAAGAAAGTGGCAGAATAACAGCATTGGGAATACATGTAGAAGTATTTGATGGAGATTTACCAACAATAGACCAGTCGTATGTATTAGTATTAGTAAATGATTGTCATTGGATTGCCGTAAAACGCATAGAAGAGGGAAAAAACTTTATTTGTTATGACCCTGCTACCGGCAATGCAGAAACAGGTGATAGCATGATAACTGCAATGCAGAAATCTGGATATGGGCCTGGATCTATCAATGGCTTGTACATCTGTATTCCATGAAACAATATTTCATAGAAATAGTGTCTTTTTCAATGGCGGTCACCAGTAAAATGGCCGCCATTTTAGCAACAAATTGATTATAAGTTTAGTATATGGCGGTAACATTACGGTATAAGATTCTATTCGGATATATAATTCTGATGATAGTCATTGGTAGCATGGCCGCCATTTTGATATATGAACGGCGGCGAATGCGCGAAATTGAGGCTGAGACGGCAAACATAAACCTTGTACGTCGTGATATCAACACGGCTCATCGCCGTATTACGGGGCTCGCCACATTGGGTGAGGGTGTGGTAAATTGGAACAAAGCGGACTATCTGTACTATCGTAACCGCCGACTTCAAGCCGACAGTTTACTGAACTCGCTGAAACGGCACTGCCGTGAATATGTACGCCCGGAACAGATAGACACTCTTCGTGCTCTGCTTGCCGAAAAGGAGACACACCTGGTGCACATAATGGAAATGTTTGAACGGCGAACTGAAGCGGACAGTGTGCTGGTAAACCAGTTGCCGGAAGTGGCGAGGCGTGCAACACATATCCGTACCATAGAACAAAAGAAAAAAGGGATTGCAGGATTCTTCGGAAAAAAAGAAGAAATACAAGTAATGCCATCCCAAAAAGAACTTCATGATTTCAGTGACAGCCTGATAGCAATACATCAAAGACAGGCGAACGAAATGGACATTTATGCCGACAGTCTGCGTATGCGCAACAGGGAATTGAACAAAGCTTTGAACATACTAATAGGCGACCTTGACGAACAGGCACAGACTGCTTTCTCACAAAGAGAGTTAAAAATGGCAGAAGCAGAGAAAATGTCGTTCTTTTTAATGGCAGGAGTAATCGGCATGGCCATCATCCTGCTCATCATTTCGCACCTTATCATCATGCGTGACCTTAACCGCAGGGAAAGGGACAAGGCTGAACTGGAAGATACGGCAACACAAAACCGTACACTCTCCGATATGCGCAAGAAAATAATCATCACACTTTCCCATGACATACGAGGACCTCTCAATGCCATCAGTGGCAGTGCTGAACTGGCCATGGATACTCGTGACCGGAAACGCCGCAATGCCTATCTCGGAAACATCCTTGAATCATCCCGTCATATCACCCGGCTTGCCAACAGCCTGCTCGACCTCTCCCGTCTGGACGATGCTAAAGAAACCCTAAACGAAATTCCGTTCCATCTCGAATCCTTTCTGGAAAGTATCGCTAAAGAATACACACGCAAGGCGAACGACAAAGGACTGATGTTTGACAAGGCTTTTATGGGTTGCGGCATCACCGTCCTTGGCGATGCAGACCGCATAAGACAGATAGTGGTCAACATTCTGGAGAATGCTGTAAAATTCACCCGTACAGGTCATATCAAATTTCTGGCAAGTCATGAAGACGGTACTCTTTCAGTACATGTCAAAGATACGGGGATAGGAATGGACGAGAACACGACACAACGCATTTTCCAGCCCTTTGAACGGGCTGCTCCGGATTTGGATTCAGAAGGCTTCGGACTGGGACTTTCCATTACGAAAGGGCTGGTGAACCTGTTCGGAGGAAGACTCTCTGTTTCGAGCCAGGTCGGTAAAGGCAGCGAATTCAAGGTGGAAATTCCGCTTAGGCAGACCAATGAGCCTGCAAGAGACAAGCCAGAAACTGATACGGGAAACCTCAGACTTCCGCGACGGGTTCTTGTCGTCGATGACGATCCGATACAATTGCGCAACACCGTTGAAATGATGGAACGGAACGGTATCTCATGCCGAGCCTGTACCAATGCACAGGAAGTGGTCAAAGCATTGAGAACCGGAGAATACGACCTGTTGCTGACCGATATACAGATGCGTGGTACGGGAGGTTTTGACCTGTTGCATCTGCTACGCCTTTCCAACATAGGAAATTCACGGACAATTCCCATAGTCGCAATGACCGCCCGTAACGACGGCGATGCAGACCGCTATATTCAAGCCGGATTTGCCGGCTGTATCCACAAACCGTTCTATACAAGAGACCTGCTCGAAATTCTCTCGTCACTTATTGGACAAGACAGAACTATGGATGATAATCGTTCTCCAGATTTCGAGGCTCTGTATGTCACTACTGGAGATGAACGCTGGACTTTGGAGACTCTTATAGAGGAATCCAATAGGAACAGTTCTGACTTGCTGGATTCTTTGAATCAGGAACAGCCCGACCGGAAGCGGATATGGGAAACTCTGCACAGGATGTACCCGATGTGGGAGCAATTGGGAATAGCTCATGAACTGGAACCGTACAGCTATGAACATTATGCGGAAGATACGGATGAGTCAGCATTCCGCAATGATGTGGAAAGAATTGTCAGAAGAATAGACCGGCTGATATCTGAGACAAAAAGCCGATTATCGGAAATGGACGGACATAATTAAATGGAAACATGAATGAAATACAGAATACTGATAGTTGAAGACAACATCATGCTTGCCGGGCAACAGAAAAAATGGTTGGAGAAATCCGGTTATGAAGCAGAGATAACAATAGATGAACCTGGGGCACGAAAACTGCTCAAGAAAGAAAGTTTCGACCTTGTGCTGTCCGACGTACGCCTGCCGGAAGGGGACGGTATATCTTTGCTCGAATGGATGCGGAAGGAACGGATGGATATTCCTTTCATTATCATGACCGGATATGCCTCGGTACCGGGTGCTGTGCAAGCCATAAAACTGGGAGCCAAAGACTATCTGGCAAAACCGGTACAGATGGACGAACTGCAAAGACAACTGAAAGATATTTTCCGTCCCAAATCCGTGATATGCGACAAAAACAAGGATTTGCTCCCCAGAAACAGCCTTCAGATGCAGGAAGTCGAACATCTGGTCAGTACAGTCGCCCCATTTGACATTTCTGTGCTTATACTTGGCCCTAACGGTGCCGGAAAAGAATCGGTGGCACAGCGTATCCACTATATGGGAGAGCGGAAGAATATGCCGTTTGTCGCCGTGAATTGTGGGGTCATACCCAAAGAGCTTGCACCCTCCCTCTTTTTCGGGCACATAAAGGGAACATTTACCGGTGCCGACGCCAACAAGGACGGATATTTTGAAATGGCAAAAGGCGGAACACTCTTTCTGGATGAAATAGGTACCCTGTCCCTGGACGTCCAAGCCATGCTGCTGCGGGTTTTGCAAGAAGGCACATACATTCCGATTGGCGGCAATCGGGAAAAACGGGCTGATGTAAGGATTGTAGCCGCCACCAATGAAGATCTCCAATTTGCAATACAAGAGAAACGGTTCAGGGAAGACCTATACCACCGGCTATGCGAATTTGAGATTGTCCTGCCTTCCCTGCACGAATGTCCTGAAGATATCCTGCCGTTGGCAAACCATTTCAGGAAGAAATTTTCCGGAGAACTAAAAAGACCAACCGAGGGATTCAGCCCTGAAGCGGAACAACTGCTTCTCTCTTACCATTGGCCGGGAAATGTGCGGGAACTGCATAACAGAATAAGAAGGGCGGTACTCATGGCAAAACAGCCGCTCATTAAAACAACCGATCTGAACATTAAAATGGAAGCGGCAACTGAGGAGATCAATCTTTTCCCCGAAAACGATGCGGAAGAGAAACGCTCGATAGTCCAGGCATTGAAAATCACCCACGGGAATCGCAAACATGCCGCAGCCATGCTGCATATCGACCCGTCCACGCTATACCGTAAGATGAAAAAATACGGGTTGAACAGGAAATAACGGGTATTCTATATGCTTGTTCGGAATAAAATGCCTACATTTGCAAATGACTGGAAATCCTGCCATGCAGGACAGACGGTCAAAACATAAGAAAAGAATATCGGCATTGCTTGGAGCCTTGCCGAATGTTACAACATAAGTCGCAAGACGTCTCAGGTAGAAATCTGGTAAATTTCAAATTGTAGAGACTATTGCGTGTAGCTTATGCTATGTCTTATAGCGTGAGCTCATGCATGATTCTACAATGGGCTTACCAGAGCCTCTACCTGATAGTGCGTGAGTTTCACGCTTCTTATTTGAAGGAAAAGGTATGGCAAGGTTACGGGTTCTGATAGCAATGACATTAGACGGCTCAGTAGAAATTTAGTGGGGATAAATTTGTAATCTAATCGAATAGTTCTTTACTTTACAGCATGGAAAACGATTATTTGAGC
>UMLO01045286.1_pt1 | contig 12990 bp, 18 predicted proteins | sample 1966551 | NCBI WGS metagenome assembly UMLO01 (sample SAMEA4836201, study PRJEB28245) | human gut metagenome | biome: gut microbiome; material: fecal sample | place: Denmark | collected 2008
GACCCGGAGGTTCCGCCCCGTGAAGGGTTCATCTTCTACCGTACCTTTTATGAAGCGCTGGCCTCGATGAAGAACAGGGCAAGATTACATCTCTATGATGTGATTATGAGATACGCCCTCTATGGCGAGGAACCGACGGATCTCAACGGGGAGCAGATGCGAACCTTCATACTGATCCGTCCCCAGCTGGATGCCAACGAACGGAAACGGCAAGCAAAGTACAAAAAGAAGGCAATCAAAAAGAATAACGACGAAGAACTCAACGAATTTTTCACAAAAACCGAAGACGAAGAAAATGACAATCTACGAATACTCAACGATATACAATATGAATAGGTCGCTCCTAAAAGATAATTCTAACATGAAAGAAAACGAATATGACAATGGGTACATAGAAAGGCAAACAGTCAGTTCGAATCCCCCGGAACTCCCTCAGATCAGGGTCTCCGTGTTCGAGAACTACTTCGCACAGAAACCACTCGGCGATGTTGACCTGATAAAGTGGTGTAAGACTGCCAAATTCAAGGAGCAGGTTATCGCGTTCCGCACGACCTCCAACGAGAAGGTTCGCCAACGAATTAAACGCAACCTGCCGTGCATCACTCCCAGCGGGATATTCAAGACTCGGAGCCGTGACGGGCTGGTTCAGCACACCGGGTTCATATGCATCGACATCGACCACAAGGACAACGGCGTATTCGGACCGGAGTGGTTCGATAAGAAGAGACTCGTCGCCAAGACCTTCGACAGCTTGTTGTGTGCAAGTATGTCGATCAGCGGGAATGGCTTGTACCTGATTTTCCGCATCGCTCACCCGGACATGCACCTGGCACAATTCGACGCTCTGGTTCGGGAGATCTACGAGAAAACGGGGCTCGTCGCCGACCAAGGGTGTTGCGATGTCTGCCGCTTGCGGGGAGCCAGTTACGATGCCTACCCATACATCAATCCGCACGCGAAGCCTTATCGGGGCGTGCTGAAAGAAAGAACCGCAAGGGCCAAAGTCCGGACGGCCCGGGAAAAGAAGCTGCTCGATGAAAAGGTCTATAAATTAATCAAGAAAATCCGTGAAGAGAAGAAGGATATCACCGACGACTATCACGACTGGTATTGCATCGGATGCGCCTTGGCACACGAATACGGCAAGGAGGAGGGGCTGCGGCTATTTCATCTGGTCAGCATGCACTCCAAGAAGTATTACCCGACCGACTGCGACGAGCAGTTCGCCAAATGTCTACGGAGCCGGAAAATCGGGATCGAGACCTTCTTATGGATTTGCAAGAAACACGGGGTGACGTTCAAGTAGCCCGCCGTCCTGCACGCGGAGCCGGAACCTTGTCGAAGGGTTCCGGCTTCTTTTTATTATATCTGCATCCCTGCGTAGATAGTACCCGAAGCATGTTTGGCGAAATTTGCACAACAAGGCCCCGATGGGTGTCGTCAATTGCGAAATATTTTTTACCTTTGTCTTGTCGCGCAAGCGGCGTATATTGGTGAAAGTGTTTCGATTTAACCTCGAATAGGAATCTGGAAAATTCAATTTGCTGAGGGTAAACGACGGCACTCATCACTTGTATTGGTATGTGAGACATAATCCCCATACTATACAGGTGTGGGGTCTTGTGTCAGTTTATTTCAGCAAAGGTATTCCAGAACCTCTATTCGAATAAAACGGGCAGCTCCACACTTTCTTTTTGTAATCATGCCAAGTCGGGGCTGGGTGGCAACAATGTTTACTACCATGCCTAAAACTACCGTACACACTATCTTGCAAGAAATTGGCATTCGCGCATTACGCGAGTATATCTACAAGTACCTCCCTGCACCGGATTTCCACTCACACGATTTCACAAGGAACTTCGAACATCATTTTACAACCCAGTATATTCAGATGCAGGGGCTATATGCACATAAGAGCACGATTGAAGAACGGAACAAAACAATATCTTCTGAAATCGGAAAATTCCTTAATCGGAATCGTGATTTGTTACAAATTGAGAAAGGCCCCAAGCGCATATCTATCAATATGAATGGCAAAAAGTCTCCGGCTCGTATATGGCATAAAACTTCGCAATTATGAAACGTCTACTTTTACTTACAATCCTAATCGGCTTACTGTTCACCAGCCCTAACAGTTTCGCCCAATCATCCAAACCCAAACGTGCCACCATTAAATATGAGGATGGCAGTAAATATGTTGGAGAAATCCGGAAAGGTGGGCCCAAGAAATATTCAGAATACGCACTAATCGATAAAGTTTTCATTGGTAAAAAAGATTAAACAAGGTAAGGGCATTATGTATTTTACCAACGGAGATCAACTCGACGGAGAATGGAGTAATGATCAATGCAAACGCGGAACCTATAAATTTGCCTACGGAGATATTTTTGAAGGAGAAATTAGCGAGAGTTCCATCCAAAATGGAAAGATGATTTTTTCTTCCGGCCTTGGAACGATGATATTTGCCTCCGAGGGAGATATTACGCTGGGATATAAGATATGGCACTACCCGGCTAATTGCAGTTTTACAGGAACAATCAAAGATAAAAAACCTTATACAGGCACTTTTGATTGCACATTAACAACGAAAGATGGGGATAGTTTTACTGGAAGGCTATCCGACGGACACTTCGGGTACGGTAAAATCGAATATGCCAATGGCGACACGTTCGAGGGAAATTTCATATCCGACACCCCGTCAAGCGGCAAATATCGCTACGGAAGCATCACGGAAATAACAAGAGCAAATCACAAATGGGAAATTCCAGCCGGATGCGTTTTTGAGGGTAATATCGTCCCATTTACAGGAACAGTCAACATGGAAATTACCGATGCGACCGGAGATAAGTTCATAGGCAGACTGAAAAACGGAGTACCGGATGAAGGCACAATGTTTTTTGCCGCCACAGGGCATACCGAAACGGGAAAATGGCAAGACGGATTATCCCCTCGTGAATACCAGATTCAGCAGCGTGCCAAAGAACGAGCACTAGACTCAATTACTAAGGCGTTTGTGGCACAACAACGAATAAAAGATTCTCTGAAACTCGCAGATGAAAAGCAGAAACATCAGACTGAAAAACAAAAAAAGCAAGCATTCATCCGAAAATATGGTCAACGATACGGCTCGCTTATTTATCAAGGACAACTCGAACTCGGCATGACTCAACAAATGTGTCAGGAGGTAATTGACATAAAATCATACGATATAGGAAAAAGCATGCGATCCGGGCATAGGGTTGAAACATGGACTTTCAATAAGGACAAACAAGACATGCAAGTCGCCGCAGCGATGACGCAACTTTCCGGCGAAGAAGCAATGGCTTTAGCCTTACTGATGGGATTTGCCGACAGCGTAGGTGCATCAACGCCCAAATACTCTATTTTAATTTTCACCGACGGGAAATTGACAAGCCTTTATTAACCAAATATCATGAAACGAATAATCATCTCTCTGCTGTGTATAATAACGGTACTATGCGGATATTTTTATGAAAAACAAAAGACTATCGTTTATCAAAAGGAAGTGAACGAAGGACTCCAGCAGTACCTAAACGAACGCAACAACGATGAAGAGCGTGCATCCTCGCACGTTCGGAAAGATGTGATTGACTACACAAATCAGAGACTTGAAAGGAGGGAAATTGCTCCGTCGCCATTAAAGCAGCTTAAGACTCAATTTATGCAACCGTTTAAGGGGCGTGCTTTTCAGGAATTGTTGGACATGAGCGAATCCCTTAACAGCATTTTACACTGTGACACATTAGATGTTACACAAAGAGCAAGTATCCTATCACAAATTACGAATAAGCCTTATTCCGAAATGAATGCGTTGGTTTCGGAGGTAGATCGTTGTATCTCGGAATGCTGTGATTCTCCATGCTTTGCCGCCATACAAGATTCTATTATCTATTCCTACACCGACGAAACCCTCGATGTATACTGGTATTACAAAGTTCAAGGGCAGGATTCAGTCTTAATGTTCAATATGGCTAAATATAAAAAAGATTATCCGGAATTGTATTTTCTCGAAGACCTTACAACCGATGCAAACATGTTGAATTGGAAAGCTATGACAACTGCGTTTGCAGCATCAGCACGGCAATCTTCCCAACTGGACGATTCAATATACAAAGCGACCTTTGAACAAATCTATGCAATGGGATTTATTGTCGGATTAAACGATGGAGATTGTACCGCACAACAATTTTTCAAGCATGCAAAACAAACGGCGGGTATGACACCCCAAGAAATTTTAACCGAGAACAACCAAAACGACCTTCCGGAAATGGACACTTTCGGTCTAATTAAACAAATACATGATCCTCAAGAATTTTATGATTTAATAACTGGCGATCAAAAGAATTTCGGATTCTATTTTATGCTGAAAGGATATGAAGCTGCAATCCGCATATTGGGATGTGATGACTTAATCAGAAAGAAATACAACAATCAACAAAGAATAGTTCAAAAATGCCGCGAATTATACTCCGCAGCGTATTCTTCAGCCTGTAAAAACTAAACTTAACGTATCGCATAATTTAACTTACATTATTATGGAACTAATTGTATCTATTCTATTTATATTAGGCCTCATATTTTATTGGGAAGGCCGCCGATTATATAAAGAGACTGAAGAACATTCGAAACTACAAAGAATTGCAATCACGATAAAATTGGGAGGCATAAGCTATCTCAAATCGCTCTTTATGCTTGCGTGCCTAATAGCACCCGCTGTTATTATGTACCTAATAGGAGATGCTATTAAAGACCTTTATGATTTTTCAAAAGATTTCAAGGAAAACCCCTCTTTAACGGACCTTATAGACTCAATCAATCATCTACTTCTCTCTATTGGGGCAGGACTCGCCATTGGAATAGCCGTAACTGCTTTTTGTTTAGGATTGTTAATCATCTATCGCACCCGAAAATTGGAGAAAGACGAATAAATTAGCCTTCCATGGAAGAAACCACACCTATACAGGAATATTTCGGTGAATACGGCATTATGGGATCAATCATCATCATTCTGTTGTTCATCATCGGATTTATGTACTTAAGACGGAAATATCCAAAAATGACTTTAACAAAAGAAGCCCCGGAAGAAACCCCTGCCGAAGAACCGGAACCAGAACCTCTTTTGATTCATTGCCCGGCTTGCGGCACTGAAGTTTCCCGCTATGCTCCGGCATGCCTTAAATGCGGACATCCGATATGCCCGACCGAATCAACACACAATGAAACCATTATCAATGTCCAACCGGAGAAGAAAGAAGACCGAGGCGGTTGTTTATGGTCTTTATTGGGACTAATCGTGCTAATAGTGGCTTCTATCTTCTTTAATTTCATCGGCTATTTCATTGCGCTCATTATTTTAGCTCTTTGCAGGGTATTCAGTGCAGGTGAGGCTATTTTTCTATTTATCGTAGGCTTAATTCTCACATTATTACTACCCATTCTCGGAATCATATCTTTAGGAGCATTATTTTTATCATAAAGAAATTAACGAACCTTAAACAAACAATCATGAAAAAAATTATTTTAATCCTTGTGGGGCTGGCATTGTGCCTTACTGTAGCAGCGCAAGAAAAGGCAAAAACTACGAATGTGCAGGGATATGCTTTGGCAATTGACAATGCGTTTTATTCTTTCAAAGAAAGTACGAAAGCAATCACCGATCAAAATTCTCGGAGGGGATTCGATATGCAGTTCTTCTTCACCCAAAAAGCAGATTATCCTATTATGGGAATAGCCAACATAGCTGGAGCAGGTATGCTTTTCACTGTCCGAAATACGAAGATCGCAAAGGAATATTCAGCAAATAGCACTGTCGTATTAGAATGTATTGGTTTGGACAACACGAGTCCGTTTAATATTATATTTGACTTCGGAGACAGTGCCGAAGATTTCTGTTATCCATGGAGCTTCACGCTGAAAGCTCCTGATATGATGGTAACAGCAAGTTTCCGAGACAAAGACGGAATAAAACTGGTTTCAGAAGACACTGACTACAAAGAAGTATTTAAGGTATTGCAAGCCAAGTACAAAGAACATTACAATATTAAATAATCTTGCATATTTTATCATAATTTTCTCCTTCGTATATAATTCCGGTCGCGGATAAAGCACATAGTTGTAAGTTGTTATCCACATCTTTTTCCGAATCTTTATCCCGACCATTCTTAGTTGTCCCGACCTGCCGCAACCCGGCAGGTCGCTTTGTTAAATCCCAACAGAAGATACTGCGATACGATTACGGCTCATGTAGTCGGAAACTCGATAAAATTCATTAACCGCCTATTTCGAGCCAATGTATAGGGCTTAAATAAGCAAGCCGCAAGGACGATCATCCAGTACATATCGGCTGAAACGACCTGCGTATTCACAGCCGGAATGTATTACCCAAAAACAAAATCGCATGAAAAACAAAGAAGAAATCAAACACTATCTCGACACCCAATTCAACCCATCGGAAGACGACATGGTGTCGATCGTCCGAAACGATTTCGACCGCATTTTGAATAGCGCGGCATCTTGTACCCTAATTACGGTCGAGGGCGCAATGCCCGTCTTGGCGGAGCAATTCCGCACCGAATTAGAAGCCCTACATATCGAAGGCGATCTCGACGTGATTGTAAAAGTAAGTTATCATCCCACATCGGAGATTAGTTTCGACGACCTATGCAGCCTCTTAACTGTCATTCACGAATTTGCCCCGCAAGTAAATATCGTCTGGGGCTGCGGCACGGATGCAAAACTGGCGGAAACCGACTATTCGATACTGTTGCTGATCGGGACATCGGCAGAGTAAAATTAGCAAGACCTGCCAAAAACATATTGGCAGGTCGTTTTGTTTCGTCGGAACAGAAGATACTGCGACGCGATTACAGCTCATATAGCCACGAACCCAATAAAATTCATTATCCGCCTGTTCGGAGCGACTGTATAGGCCCAAATACAGCAACCACCCAACAACCAAATACTTAACGACTGAGATTGAAATTTTCGGATAGCGACCATTTATGTACCACTTGTGTACCACCGCCACTTTTCCGGCTATACATCACAAAAGAAAAATCCTCAATATTCGATTGAATATCAAGGATTTTCCATCAGTCGGGGTGACTGGATTCGAACCAGCGACCACACGCCCCCCAGACGCGTACTCTAAACCGGGCTGAGCTACACCCCGAACTCTTTCGGAGTGCAAATATACGAACTTTTGCCTTACAAAAAAATGAAAAGCAAATATTTTTTCACTCTTCGGCAAAAAACCGGCTTAAAATCTCCCGTTATTCCATTCTTACAATGTCAAAGTACGCTCCTTTCGGCCTAAAAAAGTTCTCAACATCAATCTTACCTTGCGTGATTATCCCTCTTTGGAAGCGCAGGCCCCCAACCTTCCGAGGGAAAGGGATTATAAACGTGGAAACAGGTCGCAAGTAAACACCTTCGGATTAGATCCCGCGATCGTCGGATAATGGTGTCATATAGTCGTATATTATCTTACCTTATTATATAATAATTCATAGACGGCCGGCATATTCCTGTTTTTTTCATATCGCATATCGAAAAAAAACAGATATTCCCACATTTTTTTTGCATAGAAAACTTTTTTGTTTACCTTTGCACCGCTAAAGGTTTCCCAATCGAGGGAAAACGGATAGCACAGGAGGCCCATTCGTCTATCGGTTAGGACGCAAGATTTTCATTCTTGAAAGAGCAGTTCGACTCTGCTATGGGCTACACGACAGCGTTTTAAGCGCATAACGACGGCCGGTAAGGCCGTATGTTGTGTTTTCAGGGCGCTGACGGGGAAACTACAACGAAGGAAGCGGGTTTCGGCCTATTCCGCAGGCGGCCAAGGCCGTCACGAACAAGGCGTCATTTCAACATATGTCGCCGTAAAACTAAAGAACGAAAAAAATTAAAAATAAAAATTAACGATTATGGCAAACCATAAGTCATCCGAGAAGAGAATTCGTCAGACTGTAGCCAAGCGCGCACACAACCGTCTTTTCCACAAGACGGCACGAAACGCCGTGAAAGCACTCCGCAACACGACGGACAAGAGTGCGGCCGAGGCACTTCTCCCGAAGGTTACTTCGATGCTGGACAAGCTGGCCAAGCACAATATCGTGCACAAGAACAAAGCCGGCAACCTGAAAAGTTCGTTGCAGATGCATGTAAACGCCTTGTAAGGGACTGTTATCCAATGCTTAAATTTAAGAGCCGTCAAAATTTGACGGCTCTTCGTTATTTGTATCGCTTTACGGAAATCCTACTTTTTGAATAGCTTTACTGCATTTTGGGCCTTGCTCCGGCGATGCTTTACCCCGAACTTTGACGTATGTTTCAAAATCCGAAAATCGTCCTGTCGCCGACATACGCATACTTGCAGCAAGAGATCCGAAAAATCCCTGCGGGCGACTATCGCATCCTGGAAACTTACTGCGACCGGCGTAATATGGTCCGCAAAATCGAGCTGGCAGGAGGTCGGATTTTCGTCCTGAAACAGTATAAACGCCCGACCCGCCTCAACCAATTCGCCTACACTCTTTTCCGCAAAAGCAAAGCCTGTCGGGCCTACGAATACGCCTTGCGGTTACAACAGTTGGGATTCGAAACCGCCGCCCCGGTCGCTTACCTGGAAATCTCACGTCACGGTCTGTTCCACACGGGGTATTTTCTTTCGGAATTCATCGCCCACCCGTTGCTGAATACCCTGCAGGAAGGAGATGAAGAATCCCGCAAAATTCTGGAGGATTTCGCGGCTTTCATCGTCGAAATGCACGAAAAGGGAGTGTTCAACCTCGACATGAACCCAGGCAACGTATTCTTTTACAAATCCGGCGAAAAATACCGATTCGCACTGATCGACATCAACCGCATCCGGTTTTGCCGCCACCTGACACGCAACGACTGTGTAGAGGTTTTCAAACATCTGGACAACCTTCCGCCTCCGGCCCTCTCGGTCGTACTGGTCCGCTATGCCGAACTGCGCCAATGGAATCCCCAAATTCTGTGCGGAGCCGTCATGCTGCGGCAGGGCGTCAATCTGCCTCGCCGCATCAAAACGGGCTTCCGGTCCCTGTTGTCGCATCTGGGCCTGCGGAAATAGCCCTACTCCTTATCCCGAAATCCCTGGGCTTTGAGCCGGATCTCGCCGCCGTCGGGCGTTACGAGATAGGCTCCCGTATTTTCCGCCGTAATATGTCCGATCACATCGACCCCGCCCATGCGCATCACCCGCTCTTGCAGGGCCAGCGGCACGGTGAACAGCAACTCGTAATCTTCGCCGCCGTTGAGCGCCGCCACGACGGGATCGGTATGAATCTCCTCAGCGAAAGCCGTCGTCTGACGGGCGATAGGGATCCGGTCGAGGTAAATGCGGGCTCCGCATTTCGAGGCTTTACAAATCTGAAGCAGGTCGCTCGCCAAACCGTCCGAAAGGTCGATCATCGACGTAGGGACGATCTTCTCCTCGGCCAACAGCTCGACGATATCCTTGCGGGCGGCAGGCTTGAGGTAGCGTTGCAACAGATATTCGTTTCCTTTGAACTCGGGTTCGGGATCTTTCACCCCCCGCAACACCCGCTTCTCGCGTTCGAGCAGTTGCAGTCCCATGTAGGCTGCCCCCAGGTTGCCCGTAATACAGATCAGGTCGTGAAGCTTGGCGCCGCCGCGATAAACCACCTCCTCCTTGCGGGCCCGTCCGAGCGCCGTCACGTGAATAGCCAGCCCGGTCACCGAAGCCTTCGTATCGCCGCCGACCAGATCGACCTCCATCTCCTCGCAAGCGAATCGAATCCCCGCATACAGGTCGTCCAACGCCTCCACCGAAATCTTGGACGATACCCCGAGCGACACAAGCAACTGCTCGGGACGCCCGTTCATCGCCAGCAAGTCACTGACAGCCACAACAACAGCCTTGTACCCCAAGTGCTTAAGAGGGAAATAGGTCAGATCGAAATCGACCCCTTCGAGCAGCAGATCGGTGGTACAGAGTGTCACTTCGTCGGCCCCCGCCGCAATCACGGCGGCATCGTCGCCCACCCCCCGAAGCGTCGAGGCATTGCGCACGGAAAAAGAATCCGTCAGGTGGTCGATCAGCCCGAATTCGCCGAGCGAGGCGATCTCGGTAGGTTTTTTATCAGCCATAGGAATATTGTTTACAGTCGTATGTACCTCCCGCATACGGATTCTCTTCCCGTGCGGGTTATCGTCGCAGCGAAATTCGAAAAATCTGCGCTATATCTTACAAAGATACCGAAACTTTGTCGTTTTGACAAAAAAAGATTATATTTGTTAGCGTTAAAAAATTCTTAACCGATGCTGAACATTGTTTTATTCGGGGCCCCGGGATGCGGCAAGGGAACGCAGGCGGCGCGGCTCAAAGAGAAATACGGAATCGATCACGTATCGACCGGTAACGTAATTCGGGAAGAAATCGCCCGGGGGACGAAACTCGGCAAAGAGATGGAGTCCTATATCACCACGGGCAGACTCGCTCCCGACCAGGTGGTGATCGACATGATCGCCGACTATATCGCGGCGCACAAACACGCGAAAGGCAACATTTTCGACGGCTTTCCCCGTACGACGCACCAGGCCGAGGAGTTCGACCGGATGCTGTCCGAACAGGGGTTGAAGGTCGATGTCATGATCTACATGGACGTTCCCGAAGAGGAGCTGGTAAAACGCATCCTGCTCCGGGGCAAAGAGTCCGGGCGAGCGGACGACGCTTCGGAGGAGGTGATCCGCGACCGTATCAAAGTATATCACGAACAGACGGCCATCGTCGCGGACTTTTACGCCAAACAGGGAAAATTCGCCGACATCAACGGTCTGGGCACCATGGATGAAGTCTTCGACCGCATCTGTCAGGTCATCGATTCCATTCGGAAGTAACTCCGACCTCATACACATCTATTTCACGGGATTCCTTCGACAGGAATCCCGTTGTTTCATCCTCCTTCCGGAACAAAATTCGCCCCGGAGTCCGCGCAAAACTCGGCTCGCACCGGACACACCGGGCAAACGGCACGCTCCGCCCTCCTTCCGACCGAACGCCCCGGCCCCCGACAACCCCAGTCGGCAAACAGCCAGGCGGCACCGGCACCGAAAATATACCGATATAAATAGATCCTGTCGGCGATAAATAAAAAAGAGGCCTCGCAAGGCGATTTTTACATTATTTTTTGTACCTTTGCATCCGCTAAATGCATATTAATCTAATTAACAAACGATTATGAACAATTACGAAACCGTTTTCATTGTCACGCCGGTCCTTTCCGATGCACAGGTCAAGGAGGTCGCTGACAAATTCCAGGGTGTAATTACCGAAAACGGCGGTCAGATTGTGAACAGCGAGGCCTGGGGCTTGAAGAAGCTCGCCTACCCGATTCAGAAGAAGACCACCGGATTCTACTTCCTGATTGAGTTCACCGGTGAAGGCTCGATCGTCAACACCCTCGAAACGCAGTATCGCCGCGACGAGCGGATCATCCGTTTCTTAACTTTCAAGCAGGACAAATTCGCCGTAGAGTACTCGGAGAAACGTCGTGCGAAACTTTCTAACAAGCAGGAGGAGTAAACCATGGCACAGGAAAACAACAACCAGTCTGAAATCAGATACCTCAACCCCGTTTCGGTTGACGTCAAGAAAAAGAAGTACTGCCGTTTCAAGAAACTCGGCATCAAGTACGTGGATTACAAGGACGGCGAGTTCCTCAAGAAGTTCCTCAACGAGCAGGGCAAGATTCTGCCCCGCCGCCTGACGGGTACTTCGCAGAAGTTCCAGAAGAAGGTAGCGCAGGCCGTGAAACGTGCCCGCCACCTCGCGATCCTGCCCTTCGTAACCGATTGTATGAAATAATAAAGAGGAGGAGAGAACATGGAAGTAATTCTTATCAAGGATATCGAGAATCTGGGTTACGCCAACGACATCGTGAACGTAAAACCCGGTTACGCAAATAACTACCTGATCCCCCAGGGTTACGCGAAGGCAGCTACCGCAGCCGCGAAGAAGATCCTCGCGGAGAACCTCAAGCAGCGTGCCCACAAGGATGCCAAGATCCTGGCCGACGCACAGGCTCTGGCCGAGAAGATCGCCAACCTGCCGCTGGTAATCGCTGCCAAGGCAGAGGAGGGACGCATCTTCGGTGCGATCACCGCTGCCGACCTCGCCGAGGCTTTGGCTGCCAAAGGAATCGAAATCGACCGTAAGACCATCGCCGTGGAGAACATCAAGACCCTCGGCGAATACGAGGCCGTCGCCAAGATCCACCGCGATGTCAAAGCGACGATCAAATTTACGGTAACCGCAGAGGAGTAATCCCCAGCCTCCGTTTCAATCGAAAAGGCCGATCGTACAGATCGGCCTTTTTCGTCGGATCGCCCGAAAGAAAGACCGCCCCCGCATGCCCCCCTCCTTCGCGGAATCCGGAAATATCGATCGGCAAAAACAAAAAAATCGCTACCTTTGCAAATGGCTGCGGCCCCGGACGACGAAGGTGGCCGCGTCAAACTGACGCAAGGAGAATCCGATCACGGAGAAATTCACGCTTCGGAGCAATGCACGGTCGGGAACATAGCGTACCAACTCCGCAGAAAGACCCTGCACGACTCGCCTCGCATATGAGGTATTGTCCGGACCGAAACCCAAATGTACGAACACCGCACGCATAAACACGAAATCGTCCCCGCTCATACCGGCATCGACGAAAAAACGCACTCATGTACCTGAAAAAACTGTCGCTCATCAATTTCAAGAACATCCGGGAAGAGAATCTCGAATTCCGGCCCGGCATCAACTGCTTCGTGGGCGACAACGGAGCGGGCAAAACCAACGTGATCGACGCGGTCTATTTCCTTTCGATGTGCAAGTCGTCGCTGGCGATGACCGACGGGCAGAACATGCGCCACGGCAGCGACTTCTTCCTGCTCGACGGCCAGTACCTCACCGACGAAGGCCGCAGCGAGAGCGTC
>UMLO01013835.1_pt1 | contig 12810 bp, 6 predicted proteins | sample 1966551 | NCBI WGS metagenome assembly UMLO01 (sample SAMEA4836201, study PRJEB28245) | human gut metagenome | biome: gut microbiome; material: fecal sample | place: Denmark | collected 2008
TCGGCAGACTTAATGCCAGAAGCAGAGGACGTACTGCCGCTGCTGGGCGTGGCAGGCGTGACCGGCGTGCCGGAATTGCCGGGACGGCTCGGAACGCTGGGGGTGCTCGGCGTCGTCGTGCCGGGGTTGCTCGGAGTGACGGGCGGGTTGGGATTGCTCGGCGTGCCGCCGGTGCCGCCTCCACTGCTGCCGCCGCCTCCGGGGAGCAGACCTTGCAGGAAATCAAGGTTATCGGGGGAAATGGTCATGCCGACCTTCTCCATCATGTCGGCGTAGCTTTCGATCTTCTGGATGGTCGCCTCGTCAACGCCCGCGGCACGCAGCAGCGGGAGCACGTCCTTGATCATTTTGCCGGTGATGCCGTTTGACGCGTTGGAGAACAGCTCATCGAGGGAATAGCCGCCCTCGGTGGGAGGTTCTTCCGTACTGCTTTCCTCGGTACTATCCGTTGCGCTTTCCGTGGTATCATCCGCTGCGCTTTCCTCCGTGCCCGGCACGGGGGACTCCTTCCCCGCTTCCTCGTACAGCGCAGCGATCATTTTGTCCGGGGAGTAGGCTTCCCGCGGGCCAATGGTCAGGTTGGAAACGGTGCTGAGGGTCATGAAGGGCACGTCGCGCAGAGCCACAAGGAAATAAGCGGCGTCCTCCTTGCTCTGGAAGGCGACCTGCGCCGCAAGACACAACTCGGTCGTGCTCAGAGCGGTCACCGTTGACTTCTTGGGGAGCTTTGCCTCCAGCTCGTCCAGCACCAGTTCAAGGTTGTCGTTATATGTCCGAACGGAGTCGAATACGGTGTCCCAGTCGGCGCTGTAAGCGTCGTACATACTCGAATAGTTGTGGTAGTTCTCCGCGCAGCCCGCGTTCTGCTGGGCAAGCGCCGTCAGGCGGTCCTGCTGTGCGCGCAGACCGTCCAGCTCCGTGCTCCACGACAGCTTGGAGGTCAGCAGTAGCAGTACGGACGCCGTCAGCGCCGCGCCGCCAAGGAACACAAGACCGTACTGCCACGCGCGGTTGATGGGTGCGCGCGCGCCGGTGATGTGGTTCAGCTCCGGGTCGCCGAAGTCAAGGGCGGTGAGCGCCGCGCCCTGACAGAGCAGCCACTGCGCGCCGTAGTCGGTCTCCGCCATTTCGACGGGGACATTCAGCAGCGACGCGAGCGCCGGGGCAAGCCCCGCCTCCTTCCCCTGACCGCCGGAAAGCACGGCGCTCGTCAGGCGGGCGCGGCCGGGCATGGCGGAGAAGTAGTCGAGCACGATGCCCGCCTCATTGAGGTCGTCCTGCTGGGAATAGCCCCGCTGCAGCAGGCGCTGCAGCTTGACCTGCCCGTTGTGGACGAAGGTCAGCAGCAACAGCTCGCTCTCGGCGTTGATATAGAGGCAGACGCCGTCATCCGTATCCGCGGAGGACTTCGCGTGCTTTGGCAGGGCAAAGTCCGCGTCCACGGCGGTGGCGTGGCTGTGACCGCAGAAATCGACGGCGGCAACGCTCAGCCCCATGCTGTTGGCAAGGGCATAGTAGCGCTGCAGCATCGCGCGCGGCACCGCCCAGAGCTGCACGCGCAGAAGACGCGCGTCCTCGCGCTGCTCGACGCCCACGCTCTCCCACGAAAGCTGATACTCGCCCGGGTCGATGGGGAAATACTCGTCCATGTTCGCCAGCAGCATCTGACCGAGGCGCTGCTGCTTCTTCACCGCGGGGACGGTGACGCTCTCGCTGATGACCTGCGTGGAGCAGAGCGAAAAGACCACCTTACGGCAGCGGCGGAACAGCCCCTGCCGCAGAACCGGCTCCATCGCGTCCCGCAGGGCGTCCAGCCCCACGAGCTGACCGTCCTCGACCGCGTTCGGCGGCGTGGGCAGGATGACCCGCTCGGAAATGACGTCGCTGCCCAGCGTCATCTGGGCGATGCGGATCTCCCGCTCGGTGATCTGCACCACCAGCGCCCTGCCGCTCAGCCTTTGCTTGCTCATAAGTGTTCCCTCCCGGACTGTGGGAATGGCACAGCCGTCCCGAAGAACGGTTCTGCCCCTCCCACAGGCTCTTGTTTTTCTCTCGCGGGCAGATCCGCGCCTGCCCTGTTTCTCTCCCGTGTTACAGCCCAAAAAGACCGAGGTACGCCGCGATGAGCCGGTCGCCCCATAGCGCCGCGACCCAGATCCCGGCGGCAAGATACGGCCCGAACGCCAGCTTGCGGGGCGCGCCGCGTTTCATGCGGACCGAGTGGATGATCGCACCGGAAACGCTGCCGAGGATCATCGCAAGAAGGATGCGCTGCCAGCCCAGCAGCAGTCCCGCCCCTGCCATCAGCTTGACGTCCCCCATGCCAAGGCCGCTGCCGTTCGTCACGAACCACAGCAGGAGGAAAAGAAGGCTCACCGAGAACATGCCGATGAGATACGTTTTCCAGTGCGCGGTATCGCCTGCAAGCTGCACCGCGCCCAGAAGGAAGATCGCAAGGTTCACCCCGTTGGGGATCTCGAAGGTGCGCCAGTCGATGAGCGCCACGACCGTCAGCAGGGAGAAAAGCAGCGAATACAGCACCGCGCGCAGCGGCTCGGCCTGATACAGCCACGCCGCCAGCAGCCACGCGCCGCCGTTCAGCGCCTCCACCACGGGGTACTGGGCGGAGAGCTTCTCCCCGCAGGCCCGGCACTTCCCTCCCTGCATCAGCCAGCTTGCCACGGGAATCAGCTCATACCAGCGCAGACGATGGCCGCAGGCCATGCAGTGCGACGGCGTTTTCACGAACTCCTCTCCGCGCGGCAGGCGGAAGATCAGTACGTTGCAGAAGCTGCCGACGCACAGACCCAGCGCCGTCCAGAGCAGCAGCAAAAGACAGGTCATGGGAAATCTCTCCTTTTCGCTCAGGGGTCTCCCCCGCCCGTCCGGGTGATAGGGATACCGGACGGGCAGGGCGTTGTTTCAAATTACTTGGGGATGATGTAGGGGTGGATTAGGACTTCGGGGTCAGCTCCCAGCCGGCAGGATGCGTCACCGCGGACTCGCCACTGCCGGTAGTTTCCGCCGCCGCACGCCACGTTGCAGATGCAGTGTCGCTCTTGAACTTGAAATCCTTCAGATCGTAATAAGGTCTAATATCGTTAGCCGTAATAGAAAGTCCAGAGGGCTCAAGCGCAACGGTAGCATCGCCAGAACCGCTAGCCGCAGGGGTAACAGTAATCTTCGTGATGTCCTTATACTCATCGCTGGTCTTAAGCTGCGCATCAGTGGATGCAAAGACGACAGCGGTCTTGATGGCGTCGAGCTGGGTGTAGTCGGCAGCCTGGTTGGCCTTCTTGATGTAGCCGGAGTAAGCGGGAACGGCGATGCCGGCGAGGATGCCCAGGATCGCGATGACGACGATCAGCTCAACGAGGGTAAAACCGGACTTGGAACCAAACTTTTTCATAGGAGTTTTCTTCCTTTCTTTGTTTTGCGTCGGATTTTATATCATCGCCATGCGGCACGGGCCCCTATCTCCCACGCCAGAGGACATGGCTTGGATATACGGATTTTAGAGATATTTGTCGAATGCCTTGGTCATGTTGATCATCGGCAGGTAGATGGCGAGCACGATGATGACGACGAAGACCGCCATGAAGATGATGATGGCGGGCTCCATCAGGTTCAGGAGCTTTTTGGTGGCCTCATCTACTTCTTCATCATAGTAGTCGGCCACTTTGCCCATCATGCTTTGCAGGTCGCCGGTCTCCTCCCCCACGCCGACAAGATTCGACACCATGGGCGGAAAAATACCCGTCCGCACGAGGCTCTCCCGCAGGGGGGTGCCCTCGGCGACCAGGGCGCGCGCGTCGCGGATGGCCTCCAGATAGTAGATGTTGCCCATGTTGCTGGCGGCGAGATCCATGCTGTCCGTCAGCGTCAGGCCGGAGCCGATCAGCACCTCCATCGTGCGGCAGAAGGTCGCGCAGGCGGTTTTCACCGTCAGGTTGCCCACCACGGGCGTCTTGCGGGCAAGCCAGCCGAAAAAGTGCTTGCCCTTGTCGGTCCTGTGAAACAGGACGCCGCCCACGATCAGCGCTGCCAGCACCAGCAGCGGCACCCACCACCAGGACTTGAACCATTCGCAGACCGCCATCACACCCAGAGTGATCTTTGGCAGCTCCGCGTCCATATCCTCGAAGGTCTTGAGGAAGTTGGGGATGATCTTCGTCATCATCACGATCAGCACGATGATCATGACCACGATCAGCACGCAGGGGTAGATCATGGCGCTGGTCACCTTGCCCTTGGTGCGCTTGCTGCGTTCGAAATAAAGCTCCATCTGGCGGAAGGATTCCTCCAGATTGCCGGAGGCCTCGCCCGCTGACACCATGTTCACCAGAATGGTGGGGAAGATCTTGGGATGGCGGCGCATGGAAGTAGCAAGCGATTCGCCCTTTTCCACGTCCGCCTGCATTTCGCGGATGGCGGCGCGCAGCTTTTTATTGCTCGTCTGCTGCCCCAGCATGGCGAGCACGGAGGCAACGGAAACGCCCGCGCGCAGGATGGAGACGAACTGACGGCAGAACACCGCCATGTCCTTCGCCTTGGGGTTGCCGAGGAACGGGATCTCGATATCGCGGTTGAGGGTGGTCTGCTCCTTAATGTCTAAAATCGTATAACCGGCGCCGCGAAGGGAGCTTTTCGCGGTCTCGATGGACGACGCATCCAGAGAGGAGCGGACGCGCTTTCCGTTTCGGTTGATCGCCGTATAGTTGAATCCGGGCATGGAGCCGCCCTCCTTTCTCAGGTCTGCCGCCCTGTCTTGAATTTATCAGGCTCGTTGGCGGCGGCGAGGGCAGTCTCCAGCGAAATCACGTGACGGTCGACCAGATCCTCCAGCGCGTCGTCCAAAAGCTGCATCCCGTACCGCTTGCCGGTCTGGATGGCGCTGACGATCTGGAAGGTCTTGCTTTGCAGGATCATGCTGCGAATGGCGGGGGTGACGATCATGATCTCGAATACCGCCGTGCGGCCGCCGCCGATCTTCGGCAGGAGAGTCTGGCCCACGGCACACTCCAGCACGTCCGCCAACTGGATGCGGATCTGGTTCTGCTGCTCGGCGGGGAACGAGTCGATGATACGGTCGATGGTGTTGGCGGCGCCCTTGGTGTGCAGCGTGCCGAACACCAGATGGCCCGTTTCGGCGGCTGTGATGGCGGTGGAGATGGTCTCCAGATCGCGCATCTCGCCGACTAAGATCACGTCGGGGTCCTGACGCAGCGCAGCGCGAAGTCCCGCGGCAAAGCTGTTGGTATCAGCGCCCACCTCGCGCTGGTTGATGATGCAGCGGTCGCTCGTGTGCAGGTATTCGATGGGTTCCTCCAGCGTGATGATGTGGCGGCGCTGGGTGTGGTTGATGTGGTCGAGCAGCGCCGCCAGAGTGGAGCTTTTGCCCGAGCCGGTGGGGCCAGTGACGAGCACCAGTCCGCGGGGTTTATCCGCCTGCGCCACCACCACGGGCGGAAGGCCCAATTCCTCGGCGGTGGCAATGCGCAGCGGCAGCAGGCGAAGCGCCAGCGACGTCATGCCCCGCTGACGGAACACGTTGCAGCGCATACGCACCAAATCGTGATAGGTCACGGCGAAGTCCGCCTCGCCCTTTGCGTGAAATTCTTCCAAGAGTCCCGGCGTGATGAGCTCGCGCACATAGGCGTCGGTGTCCTCCTCGGTGAGGGGGGTCTCCCCCACGTCGGTCAGTTCGCCGTCCAGTCGAAAAACGGGCGGCTCGCCCACAGTCAGGTGAATGTCGGAGGCGTTGCGCTCCAGCGCGTCATGAATGAGTGTTTCCAGGTCGATCATGCGCCGTCCTCCAAAGGATGAGTTTCTTCCGCCACATTTTCAACGCTGATGCGCTGCATCTCGCTGATGGAGGTCGTTCCCTCCAGCACAAGGCGGCGGGCGCTTTCGCGGAGGGTGTGCATCCCCTCGGCGATGGCAGTCTCCCGCAGCGTGCCCGTGTCGCAGCGGTGGGAGATCATCGTGCGCATACGGGGCGTGATCTCCATGATCTCGTAAATGCCGATCCGGTCGAAATATCCGGTACCGGCGCAGCGCTGGCAGCCCACCGGCTCGTAAACCCCGGCGCTGTCCTTCTCCTCCGGCGTCAGTCCCAGATATTCCAACTCATGCTCTAAAAGAACGTGCCGCCGCTTGCAGTTGGGGCAAAGACGGCGCACAAGGCGCTGGGCGATGATGCCGGTCAGCGCGTCGGCGATGAGGTAGCTTTCCACGCCCATGTCCAGCAGGCGCGTGACGCTGCTGGCGGTGTCGTTGGTGTGCAGCGTACTCACCACAAGGTGACCCGTGATGGACGCCTGCACCGCGATGGACGCCGTTTCCCGGTCGCGGATCTCGCCGATCATGATAATGTCGGGGTCCTGACGCAAAATGGAACGCAGGGCGTTGCCAAAGGTCAGGTTCGCCTTGGGATTCACCTGCACCTGATTCACGCCGTCCACGTTCGCCTCCACGGGGTCCTCCACCGTGACGATGTTCACCATGTCGCTGTTAAGCTCGTTCAATGCGGTGTAAAGCGTGGTGGATTTACCCGAGCCGGTGGGGCCGGTGACCAGCACGATCCCGTTGGGATGGCGCAGGATCTCGTCGAATTTTTCCAGTTCCGACCCCGTCAGGCCAAGGGCGCGCTTGCTGCGGCGCAGCGCCTTTTTCTGCGTCAGTCGCATCACGCACTTTTCGCCATAGACCGTGGGGAGCGTGGAAACACGCACATCGTATTCCCGGCGGTCCACCAGGATGGAAAAGCGGCCGTCCTGCGGTCTGCGCTTTTCGGAAATGTCCAGATTGCTGAGGATCTTAATGCGCGCGATGATGGCGGGCAGCAGCTGCAGGTCGTAAGTGGCGGTGGTGTACAGCACGCCGTCCACTCGGCAGCGGACCCGGACCTTGTCCGGTCCGGACTCCACGTGGATATCGGAAGCGCGTTGGCGCACCGCCTGCTCCACAAGGGAGTTCACCAGCACCACCACGGGGGAGGCGTTGACATCCTCCTGAAAGACCTGATCTTCCAGAGAGGCGCTCTCCCGCTCGTTGGTCTGGGTGTAAAGCTCGGCAGCCTCCTGCATCTCCTCGCTGCCGTAGCAGCGGTCGATGGTCACGAGAATGTCGGATGTTGTCGCTAAAAATGGCTTAATGCGACACTTGCTGGCGATCGCGACCATGTCGCGCCCCTTCATGTTCATGGGCTCGTTCATGGCGACATACAGCGTGCCGCTGTCCTCCGGATCAAACTGGAAGGGCATCATTGTATATGTACGCAGGATATCCGGGCGAACCGCCTGTCGGACATCCATGGGGATGGTCATTTCGTAAAGGTGCACCACGGGGGTGCGGGTCAGCGAGGACAGGGCTTCGATGACCTGTTCCTCGGGCAGGATGGCGCGCTCCAAGATCAGTTCGCGGATGGACTTGTTCGTTTCCTCCTGAGCACGACGCAGCTCGTCCGCCTGTTCCGCGGTCAAAAGCTGCTGTTCCAGCAGGTATCGCAGGAGCTTTTCGTTCATGCGCGCCCTCCTTTCTCTTGTTTTTCGGGGCAGAAATTATTTTTGAATCAGTGCTTTTCAAAAGTGTGAGACGACAGACCCGCCAGGCTCTCAAACGCGAATGAGCCGCTGACGCGCCTAACGTCTCTTTTTTATGCTCCCCCTCCCCCGGCGGGGCGGAATTGCCCCGCCGGGAAGAGGTGGTCCGAATCATTGCTTTGTCTTACGCTGTCAAATTACTTGACGTTGATGATGAGGTTCGCGCTGGCGCTGCGGGTGTTGTAGTTGACCGTCACCTTCTGACCGGCAGGGTCAGCGAAGCTGTTGATGCTCAGATCGCCGAACTTCGCGATGAGGTTCGCAAGCTCGGTCACGGCCTCGAGAGAGGTCTTGGCATTGCCAAGCGCCGTGAGGTCGTTCTCCGTGAGCGTCACACCGTTGAGGGTGATACTCGCGCTGTCGGGCAGCAGGTTCTGCGCCTTGGCAACGATCTTGCCGAGGTACTGCGCAACGTAAGTGTCGCCCTTGCTGCCGACGATGTCCTTCATGGTCTGGCTCTTGAGCGCGTCAGCAAGCTGGGCTGCGGTCTTGGTCTGGATGCCATTGGCGGCATCGAACTTCAGGCTGTTGAGCAGATCGATCTTCTTCTGATACTCCGCCTTTTCAGCAGAGCCGTCATTCAGGATCGAAGACACATCGATCGCGGCAAGCTTATTATTCAGCTTTTCGGCAAGCTTTGCCTTGCCCTCGTCCTTGATGGTGGGCTTCAGGTTATCCAGCGCAGAAGCATTGGCGGCCTTCTCAGTATCGAAGGTGAGACCCATCTGCACGAGCGCGCTGTAGATCAGGTAATTCTTCAGACCGGGGTTCTTCGCCAGCAGATCCTTCAGCGTGGCGGAGGAATTCAGCGCAGTGTCAAGCTCCTTGGTCGCAGTGTCAACGATCTCCTGCTTGAGGGCATCGCTGAAGGGCTTCCCGCCCTTACCGGAGATCGTAATCGTGGCGCCAAAGCCTCCCTTGGTAACATGAGCCTTAATCTCGGGTTGAGCAAGCAGGAAGTTGATGTCAGCGACCGACTGGATATCCAGCGTTACGCCGGCAGGCTCGAAGGTGACCGCATCAAACCCATTAACAAGATCCTTCGCATCTTTCAGCGTACCGCTGTTGTTCGCCTTATCGACGATCCACGCCTCGTTGATCTCCTTCTCCTTGAGCTTAGTCTCGATCTGGTTCTGGATCAGAGCGTCCACATTGAGCGCGTCGATGTCCTTCTCGATCAGCGGCCACACGGCGTTGATGAGCAAGGTGTTGTCAAGGCCAGTCAGGGTGCCGCCGTTGGCGGTAGAGGAAACAATCGTCGTCCAGTTGGTCTTGACCCACTTGTCTGCCTCTGCAAGAAGAGCTGCCTTGAGCGCGTCCTCGGTGGCGTTAGTCAGGGTGATATCGTATTTCTTCAGAGACGTCTCGATCTCCGCATAGATCTCGGGGAGACGCGTCTCCATTTCCTCCTTGACCTTGGCGACGACCTTATCCTTGGTGCCGTCGTTATAGGTGAACTGCGCGGCGATCTGGTCGAGGCCGTCGTTATAAGCCTTCTGGACGTCCTTGCTGATGTTGAGACGCAGATAGTTCTCATCGCCCTCGTACTTGTACTCGAGCAGACCGTTGCTGTTGAGCTTCGGCGTCACGACGAGCTTATAGTTGTAGGTGTAAGCGTCGGTCTTCGCCTTGATGTCCGCGTTGGCGGCGGGAGTGAAGTTGACCTTCAGGTCGATATTGAAGGTGAAATTATCCTTGTAGCCGTCCTTGGTCTTCTCCTTCATCTGCTTGTAGATCTCCTTGGAGATGGCAGTGCCAAGCTCCTTGACGATCTTGGACTTGGCGGCGGAGAGAGAAGCGCTGCTTTCGCCGACCTGAACGGTGGCGTAGGTCTTGCCGTTGAACACAACGTCCACATTGCCGCAGACATAGTTGCCCTTGCCGTCGTGGAAGTTCGCCCACAGGCTCTTGCCCTCGGTCTTGAGCTTATCGACGACCTGCGCCTTGATCTCGCTCAGGGACTTGTTGGTCAGCACGATGCCGGTCTCGGACTCGACAGCGTTCTTAACGCTGGTCAGGAAACCGTCGATATCGTCGGGAGTGGGCTTGCTCGTGGTGCCGGTGATGATCGCGTTGGCAAGCTTGTTCGCCTGCTCGATGGCGGAGACGACCTGGCCGTCCTTCACCTCGAGAGCGACGTTCCAGGTGACCTCGCGCTCGGTCTTGTTGTCGCCGGAGGTGAAGTTTGCCTTCACGTCCTCGACCTTGACCATGTCGTTGACAATGTTCTTGACCTGCTGGAGCTGCGCGTCCGTCAGGTACTTGTTGTCCTTGTTGACCTGATCAACGGCGTCGACAACAGCCTTCTTCATGGCGCTGAATCTGTCGTTGACCTGCTTGACGGACTTGAGAACGGCATTGCCGATCAGGTCATCGGAAACGACCACGGGCGCCTTAGCCTGCCAGACCGCGTACAGGGTGATAATGGGATAGTTAGCGGTCAGCGTGATGGTGCTGTTCGCGGGGTACGTCGCAGCCGTGGCGGTCTTTTCCGTCGCCCAGCCCAGGAAGTTGTAGCCGTCGCGGGTGGCGGTAGCGCTCACGGGGAAGCTGTAAGTGGTGCTCGTCGTCGTCGTGGAGACGGGAGACGCACCGATCAGCGTGCCGCCGTTGGCGTCAAAATACAGGGCATAGGTGTAGGCAGTCACCGGGGGATTCACCGGGGGGTTCACCGTGCCGCCGGGATTAACGCTCGGGGTGTTATCCGGCTTCGCGTTCTGCACGAGGAAAGACATGCGGTAGATCACCGCTGCCACCTGCGCACGGGTGGACAGTTCGTTGGGACGGAACGTGCCATCCTCAAAGCCGTTGACCAAGCCGTGACGCTGGCACTGCTTGACCGCGGCGAGCGCATACGCGGGGATCGCGTTCTCATCGACCATGACGGAGACGGAGCCGGTCTCGGGCAGAGTCACCTTCCATGCCTTCTTATAGAGGGCGAGGTAACGCTCGATCATGGTGCACATCTGCGCACGGGTGATGGGATCGTTAGGGGCAAACTTGCCGTTGCCCACACCATCCACGATCCTGTTGGCAGCCGCCCAGTTGATGGCATCGGTGTACCACTCGCCGGGAGCCACATCGGTGAATGCGCTCTGGCTGCGATCACCCTTCGCACCGTCGAAACGGAACAGGACCGTGACGAACATCGCACGGGTCATGTTGTCCGCGGGGGCGAAGGTCTTGTCCGCGACGCCGTTGAAGTAACCCTTCGACGTCACATAGTCTACGAACTGGTAGTACCAGTCGGATCTGCTGACGTCCGTGAAATCGTCAGCTTTTTCCGCCAGCGCTGTGGGCACCAGGGAAAAGACGATGCACAATGCCAGCAGAGCACTCAAGATACGCTGCTTTTTCATCTTCTTAACCACTCCTTTTTTTTACTGATGATCTTCGAGTACCGCAAAAGGGTGTCAGCGTTTCCGCCCCAAGCGCTGCTCTCAGCATCCAAAATCTGTCCCTGTCCGGGCGTGCGGATAGACGCACGTACTGACAGTAATACAGTCTACATAAAGTCTATCAGATATTTTCTCTTTTTGCAAGCAGTTCTTGCTTTTTTTTCTATATCCTTCCAGGGGTATTACATTCGAAAATTACTCGCCGCGAACTGCTCGGACAAGTCTCACGTGAGACCGCCTTATCCCTCTTCAAAACAGGAGAACGCCGGATAGTAGCGCAGCGGGATGGGCTGTCCGAGCGCGGCGGAGCGATTCTTGAGGATCTTGAGCTCCAGCTCGCGGGGGTCCTTACGCTTTTCCTCGTCGATGTTGAAGCCGGGCCGCCCCGCCCCGCGCGCCTGAAGTCCCATCAGCACGTCGGCGGAATAGTCGATGCCGCCGGATTCCTTGAAGGCGTTCATGGAGACTTCCAGATTATAATTCTCGCGGTTGAAGGAGGAAATGGCGAGGATCGTCAGCCCGTGCTGGCGCGAGAGCTTTTTCAGCGCGCAGACGATGCGGTCAAGGTTCTGCTTGTCCGTGAAATGGACGTCCACCGGGGCGATGATCTGGAGATAGTCGATGAGCACCACCGGCTTTTGTCCGGTCTCGGCTATGTGGCGCGCGACCTCCGCGCGGATGTAGTCCAGCCCCGTTTCGTGGTCGCCCTCGCGGAAATAGAGGTGCTTTGCATAGGAGGCGTAGCGCGTCTGCGCCAGCTCCAGATGCGCGAGATCCTGCGCACTGTAGCCCGCCCAGCGCCTGCCGTCTAAAACACCGCGCGCGGTCTTGGCAAGGCGGCGGCGCGCGGAGGTGTCGAGCAGGAAGGATTCGCGGGAAACGGAACGAGCCATCAGCTCCCATGTCATCATTTCAAGGGAGAAAATGAGAACGTCGCGCCCCTGCATGGCAAGCTGATCGGCGATCTGCATACAAAAGGCGGTCTTGCCCAGCGAGCTGACCGCGCCGATCACATAAAGTCCGTCGTAAAGTCCGCCGTCCAGCGTCTGATCCAGCCCCTCAAAGCCGGTTTTGAGCGCGGGGCGCTTTGCCTGCGCCTCGATATAAGCGCGGAATGCCTCCATCTGCCCCGCGGCGGAGGTCTCGGCATAGGGGGGCGGCTGCTGCGCCTGCCGATCCTCGACCGCCTGCGCCAGAAATCGCGCCGCGCCCTCGCGGTCGGCGCAGAGAAATTCGTTCAGATCCTTGCCGGTGGGAACGCCCGGGCAGCGGTACAGCCACGGAAATTCCTCAGCGAGGGCGGCTGCCCACGTTTCCCCTGCCGCGTCGTTGTCCGTCAGCAGCAGGATGGGTGCGGGTCGATCCAGTCCGCGCAGCAGAGCCGCCGCCTTTTCGCGGTTGCCCGCGCCGTTCAGCGCGGCGGCCCGATAGCCCAGCTCTTCTGCCGAGAGCGCGTCAAAGGCGCCTTCCAAAAGGAAGACCGGCTCTTCCCCGCCCGCAGTCAGCAGCTCCGGCTGAAAGAGCGGCGAAGGCTGCCCCTTCTCGTTGAGATAGCGCTTTTCCGCGACGGCGCGGCGCACGCAGCGCCCGTTTTCGCATGGCAGCACCACGCAGTTATGCTCAGGGTCGTAGCCAAGGCGGAATCTCGTCACCGTGGCGTCGGAAAGCCCGCGTTTGGCAAAATAATCGGTTTTTCGGCGGTGAGAAAAGCAGCTTTCGGGGTAGGAGGCGGGCAGCGTTTCCCTGCTCAGGCGGTCAGCGGGGCGCGCTTCTCCCGCGTCGCCGTGCCCGTAGCGCTTGCTGGCAAG
>UMLO01048654.1_pt1 | contig 12795 bp, 8 predicted proteins | sample 1966551 | NCBI WGS metagenome assembly UMLO01 (sample SAMEA4836201, study PRJEB28245) | human gut metagenome | biome: gut microbiome; material: fecal sample | place: Denmark | collected 2008
TCCGCAGTTTATCAAAACTTGCTTGTATTCTTCCTGGTACTCTTCCTGATACAAGCAAGTCCCCAACCACTGCTTATTGTAATTCACAATTGAAGCAGGTGAATTACTTGATTCAATTAAAATCTACATTAAACCTACCATAAATCACATAAGCACGAACTACAGCTGTTTTTTATTTCTGCAATTGTCAAAGATGGGGTTATAACTCTTTATTCTTAATCTGTCTTCGGATGTTTCACGTGAAACATCCGAAGACAGATTATCAAACCAATATTCATAATTGAAGCAAGTGACTTCCTCGATCCGGTTAAAAATGCCATCAACGAAATCGATCCAGGACACGGTTTGACTTGTAACTGCAAGGGTACTGAACAGTTACGAACACATTATAAAATCAATGAGAAATATCAAAAAAATACTCCGATATATTCTCTCTGGCATTATCTGTATCACGAAAGCATGTAAAAAATACAAGAAACTCCATCCACAAAATAATGTGGCTGTTATCTTTATATTCCCCAAAAGCATCTATATATAGTAAATGGAAACTTCTTTTCCCGGAGTGTTTTTATAGCGTGAAATGCATGTATCTCTCGTGAAAAAAATGTAATATTATGAAACTGAAATTTTCGATTTTTGTTTATTTTATTATGTTTACGAAAGATTTGCGTATTTATTTCATTTTTCTTCCAATCCTGTTATATATTCGTTATGTACATGTTAACTAAAGGCTTTTTCAAGCATAGTTTCATTTTGTAATATCCAATATAAAATGTATCTGAATAAGGTTCCGGCATAGAACTGGCATAAAATAAATTTCACTTAATAGGCTTTTTCTTCTAAATCAAGCCGTAAAACACTTCCCTGTCTTCTCTTTATCCCAGTCATGCGGACAAAAATTTTTGCATTCAATCATAGTTTTACACAAAATAGCTATTTTACAGTTTATCAGAAAGAGCACAAGTATTTTCCCACCCACAGCTTATTATTTTTTTTATAATCGAAGCAGCTGCTTTCTTTTATTCGATCAATCAAAATTTTACATGTTTAAAGTAGGAACGGATCTATATTTTATCTTTTTGCCGTATGTGTGCAGGTGCACATTTTACATTTTTAGGCTTTTTTATATGTGTATACGTGTAAAGTACGTTTTATCGTACTTTTTTATTTAAAGTACTATAATTTGTACTTTAATGCTTTTTCATTCGTAAATATCCTATTATTTCTCTTTATTTGCCAGTATTTTCTTTTATAAAGTCCTTTTTATCGTACTTATTTTTTTGTGTTATTGTCATTATCATAGTGTTCTCTTCGCAGAAATAATCTCTTATTTCTCTTTATTTCATCCTTACTCTTATATCGTTCTTCTATAAATCCCCCATATTTTCCGCCTTCCCCTCCATTTTTTCATATAAATACACATTTTTACTACATTCACTTAACTTGTTAATTCCCCATCCAGTTCACAAAAGCATCTGACCGAAATCATGGGGAATACTGATGACAGTATCTGGCAACTCACCTTCAAGTGCGCAAACATATCTATCCAATTTGGGATCAAACGAATAAAAATACCCGTATTCGCTACGCAGTTCTACGCCCAATAGCTACTTTACAATTTATCAGGACCTGCTTACAATGTATCCATAACAGTGGCCACATGAATTAGTGCAGTACCTTGTTTTCAGACATGCCCACTATTCCTTTCCCTGTTAAACGCCGTTGCATTCTTCCTAATACACGCCATCCACTGCTTATTACTTTTTACTTTTTCGTAATTGAAGCATGAGACTTACTGTTAACTGGTAATATTATTCTCCGAGTTTTTTTGTGAGCAAAGACCACTGAAAGCCCTGGACATACCATGCAAATTTATGTGATTAGCATAATTTCTGTGCATCGCGAAGTGTATTACCAAGAACGAAGTGATCAGTAATCAGGAAACTTTTTGATTTAATTCAAGCAGATAAAAGCATCCGCTTCACTACTTGCTCATAACCGAATAAGTGCTTCGCAGTTTATCAGAAGGAGCCTGCACTTCTCCTGATGCAAGCAAGTTCCCCTGATTATTGCTTTTCGAAATCGAACCAGGGGACTTATTTGATTCAGTTAAAAACGCTTCTTCTCTTGCCTCATTTTCCCCTGAAATGCTATAATCCATAAAGAAAGCATTCGCAAACTCCTTGCAGTTTGCGGCTAATACATTATTTCGTAAATAACTATACCAATCGCGTGGGATGTTGATTCGAGTGTGCAGGTATAAAAATGCAAGCGTAGCTGGCTATGCTGAGGCTTTTAGATCTGTGCAGTCGGATTCACCAACAAGTAATTGGTATAGTTATTTCGAAAACAATGTACTAGTACAGCGAAAATTAAGTTTCTGCTATATTGACGTAGGATGATTTTCTCATATGCAAGGCGAAGGAATGAGGCGTAGCGGTGGCTACGGCGATTGACGACAACGCAGCATATGAAAAATCAGACAAGTCAATATGGCGGTTACTTAATATTCGCTGTACTAGTCATTTATCATCTGATTGAAAGGAATATTTTATACATGAACACCACAAATAATCGCAACGATTTCTATAAAAAACAATTAGACAAGACTTTAAATGGCAATGAAAAGATCGAAACTGCCATTGCAGCACTCCAAAAAGAAGCAACCGAAGAAATGCTTGCTCATACTCTCACCGTGATCCGTCACAGAATGCAGGAGCAGGCACAGCTGATCATTGCTGTAGAACCTCCAAAAGGTGATGGAAAAATTTCTCTTCATGCGATCAAAACCAACGATGGAAAGCAATGGTGGGCTGCATTTACCAGCTTTGACGAAGAGTTAAAAGGCAGTGATAAGATCATGTCCACATTTACCGCAGATATTGATAAGATTTTTGCTTCTGCATTGCAAGAGCCGTCTGTTGAGGGAGTAATTCTCAATCCATGGAATCGCACACTGATGCTGAACAAAACCCTTATCAACATCATCCTCGGCAATCCTGTATAGCATCAGCTCCGTCGGATAACAAGTCCAGTCCAATGTTTCACGTGAAACACTTGGTATTTTACTGAAGTATAAAAGCATTCCAGCGAATAACAGCATCCGCTTCGCTACTTGCTCATAACCAAATAACTGCTTCGCAGTTTATCAGAAGGAGTTTTTCCTTCTCCTGATACAAGTAAGTCCCCACCCTCTGCTTATTGCTCTTCGCAATTAAAGCAGGGGACTTACTTGATTCGGTTCCAAATCTGATTTCTATGTATCATGAAGCATATTGGCTATGCTACTGTTCACTGATAATATTCCGTAAGTTTTTTTATAAACGAAGGTCGCAGAAAGCCCGAAGCCATACCGCACCAATTTATGCAATCAACATAAATTCTTTGCATTGCGAAGCGCGTTACTGAAAGCAGAACGAACAGCAACTTAGCGATCATTGCCAAGAACAGAATGGGCAGTAGCGGCAGCATACAATAACAAGGTTAGGGTTCCCACAAAAGCATTGTAAATTTTTCGTTCCTGTCGTATAATAAAGCAAAGAAATATTCAGAAAAAATCAGATCAGATACCTGAATTACGTTACATCTGTCCTGATTATTTTTACGAATTCCAGGAGGCTTTTTAATGAAGAAAAATGGACACAGACTACTTACTCTTGCAGCTTTAGTCGGAACTGCCGCAGGTGTTATTCATATTGCTAACCGTTTCATAGATGCCACATCTCAGCTTAAAGATATGCTGGAACAGCCACACAGCAGAACCTATGACTGGCGTTTTGGAAAGATTTTTTATACAAAACAGGGACATGGCACCCCTATTCTTCTTATTCATGATATCATGCCAGGTGCTTCCGGTTATGAATGGAATGCCATAGAGAAGCAGCTCGCAACCGAACATACCGTTTACACCATTGATCTTCTTGGATGTGGACGTTCCGAAAAACCGGATATTACTTATACCAATTTTGTATTTGCTCAGTTACTCTGTGATTTTGCCAAGAATGTGATTCGTGAGGAAACCGATGTTATTGCCAGTGGTTTCTCAGGTTCTTTTGCGATCATGGCTTACCGTAACAATTCCGACCATTTCCGCAAGATCATGCTGGTCAATCCACCAAGCTTCAGTTCCCTGAAGCAGGCACCTTGTAAAGACAACAAGCTCTTTAAGTATTTTATCGAGCTTCCGATTTTCGGAACTCTGATCTATCATATGGTAGCTTCCCGCGAATCCATCAGCAGTCTGTTTATGGAAAAGCTGTTCTACAATCCCTTCCATGTAACAGATACACTGGTAGACACCTATTATGAATCCGCTCACAAGGGTGGTTCCAACGCCAAATATCTGTATTCCAGCTACATTGGCAAATACCTGAATATCAGCATTAATAATGCCGTAGAATCTTCCGATGCATGCATCTATATTATTTCCGGAGAAAAAGAAGCTTCCGCTTCTCTTATCGCAGAGGAATACCAGAAGCTGAATTCTTCCATTGAAACCGCTGTGATCCCGGAAACCAGACATCTTCCTCATCTGGAAGATCCGGAACATTTCCTGGAACAGGTAGCTATTTTCCTGTAAAAACAACTTATGATCCGGCATCAAAAACAAAATTTATCTATAGTAATTTGGGAAATCAACGTATCAAAAGGACATTGTTCATGTTCAGAGCCGTTGAGCTTCATGCAGTAATTTGTGGAAATGCTATAAACCAACAAAAAGCCAATAAAAAAAGAGTACTGTTTCACGTGAAACATGAGTTTTCCCTCAAACAAACGTGAAACAATACTCTTTATTTTTTACCAGACTCACAGCATGCATCCGGACATTTCTCTTATCTAAGTGCCTGCTCCAGATACATGTGTGTTGTATTATCAATCAGCTTATGTGTCAGCTCTGCCATATGTTGTGTACTCTCCTGATTCTCAGAAGACAGCCATGTCTTGATCATTCCCACGCATCCATTCAGACAAAACGCATACGCATACTCAATGTCACGGTTGTCTTTCGGCAGACGAATTGACAAGCGATGCAGCACTGTATCTGCGATCAGTTTTTCTATACGATTCACAAAAGCCATATCTCCATTCTTTCCAAGAAGTGCGATACAAATATCCTTATTATGATCCAGGATCGTAAATATCTGCTCAATAAAAGGATACGAGCTCTCCTTATTATTAAGAGGATCCAGAGGATAGTCTGCCACCAGATGCGTGATTTCCTCCATCAATTCAGCCTCTATGGATTCCAGCATCTGATAGATATCTGTATAGTGAAGATAAAATGTGGAGCGGTTGATATCAACTTCTTCCACCAGTTCCTTTACCGTAATCTCCTTAATGCTCTTCTTCTGCATAAGACGGGCAAGCCCCGCTCGCAACTGTGCCTTGGTCTTACGTACTCTTCTGTCAACTTTTTCCGCCATCTTAATTCCCCCTGCAATTCAAAAAAGCAAGCACGTTTCCTCCGCCTCAATCACCTGTCACTTACGATACTCTGCAACTGTCATACAATGATAATGCATCCTTCAAACGAATAAAAGCATTCGCTTTCTCTACGCCGATCTGTATGATACCAGATATCTGCTGTTGTTAAGAATTGACAAGATCAAAATTGTTAACGACGCCGACCTACACGATACCAGATATCTGCTGCATATTTGTGTTGAAACATAGGAATCCTGTCTGCATTTAATATTACCAACTGCACATAAATTCAAAGGAAATAACGTACTTTTTGTCTATTATGCAGTTTTTTATTTGTAATAGACACTTCCATTATTTCCGTCTATTAATATACATTCAGTAAAGATTTAATGGTTGTATCTGTGGTATGTGTTTAGTATAATACATCACGTAAAGAAAATCAACACTTTGTTTGATAATGGAGTATAAAGCTATTAATAGATTTTAATATGATTAATAGATCTCGTCGCCATTACTGGAATAAAGTTTGATTAATCAACTATGTTTGATAATACAATTTAATAAGAAAGGGATAGGTAATATGATCAAAAACGAATGGAAAAGCTTACTTCGTAACAAGCTCATGCTTATCGTCGTAATCGCCATTATCGTAATCCCGATCATCTATGCAGGTCTGTTTCTGAAATCCATGTGGGATCCTTACGGAAACGTAGACAGCCTGCCAGTGGCCGTGGTAAACGAAGACAAACCTGTCGAGTATAATGGCAAGACCTTGAGCATAGGTAAGGACATGACGGATGAGCTGAAAGACAACGACTCAATGGCATTTAACATTGTAGACAGCAAGACAGCAGAGGACGGTCTGGCCAATGGAACCTATTACATGGTTATCAAAATTCCGGAAAATTTCTCCGCAAACGCAGCCACTGTAATGGACAACGATCCAAAGCAAATGGAGCTATCCTATGAGACAAACCCTGGAACCAACTATATCGCCTCCAAGCTCAGTGAAACAGCAATGCTGAAGCTTCGTGATAACATTGCTTCCAAGGTTACGGAAACCTATACAGAAACCGTTTTTGATTCTATCTCAGAAGCAGGTGACGGAATGCAGGAAGCTGCAGACGGATCCGGAAAGATCGAAGACGGACTGAATACAGCAGCTGATGGTAACAAAACAATTACCAAAAACCTTAAGAAGCTTTCCACCAGTACTCTTACTTTCGTAAGCGGTGCTGACAGTCTCACCGAAGGTCTTAAGACCTACACCGATGGTGTTGCAAAGGTTAACGATGGTGCAAAGAGCCTGGACGATGGTGCAGATCAGCTGAACAGCGGCGTTGCAACTCTCACAGAAAAGGTTCCTGAGCTGACAACCGGTGTGGATACTCTGGATAAAGGTGTTCAGCAATACACCGCTGGTGTGGATGAGCTTAATAAAAATTCTGATGCACTGAAATCCGGCGCAAGCAGCCTGGAATCCGGTGCAAACCAGCTGAACAGCGGCGTTGCAGCTCTGACAGAAAAGGTTCCGGAGCTGACAACCGGTGTAGATACTCTGGATGAAGGTGTTCAGCAGTACACCGCTGGTGTGGATGAGCTTAATAAAAATTCTGATACACTGAAATCCGGCGCAAGTAGCCTGGAATCCGGTGCAAATGCATTAAGTGCAGGTATTGATACTCTTTCCGACGGAGCAACACAGTATGTAGCTGGTGCTGACACTCTTGCAGATGGAACTACCACCTATGTGGCTGGTGCTGGCAAACTCGCAGCCGGTGCCAAAGAGCTTGCAAAACTTGAAGACGGACTCACAACAGTTTCCAATGGTATCTCTCAGCTGAATACCGGTGTTACCAAAGGAACCGATGACTCACAGTCACTGATATCCGGAACACAGCAGCTGGAAAACGGACTGAAAGCCCTGAACGATAAGGTTTCTGCTCTGAAAGAGGGAACAACACAGGAATCCATCAACAAGCTTGCAGCCGGCCTTACTTCCGCAAAGGATGGTATGGACACAGCCGCAGCTGGTATGAACAGTGCTGCAGCTGGTATGAACAATGCCGCAGACGGAATCAACAACGCAGCCGGATATATCACTCAGGCCGCAGGCATCACAAGTCAGACCAGCAGCAGTATCAGAGACAGTCTGATCCCTGCTCTCCAGAATGCAGGCACACAGTTCTCACAGGTAGGTGATCAGGTCAGCAGCATACTTACAGGATACGGACAGCAGACAACGGAGGCACTTACTGATGCAAATACCAAGATTGGTACTGCCGGACAGACAATGACCGATTTAGCAGCACAGCTTCAGGCGATTCAGGCAACCGCTTCTGAGGACGGAACCATTTCCGCAGCAGCTCTGAATGATGTGATCAACGCTTTAAACAGCGTAGCCGGTGGAATGACTGGCGTGGACGGTTCTTACATGAGCAGCTATTCTGATCAGGTTTCACAGCTTGCAGCTGGTGTATCCGGTCAGCTCTCTTCTACTCAGGAAAATCTGAATACTGTTGCTTCCAAGCTTAACGAAGCAGCTTCCGGACTGACTCAGATCTCCGGAGGACTGACTCAGGGTGCCGGCACACTTTCTGAGGGTGCAACAACCATGACAAATGGTGCAAACCAGATGAGTGCAGGTGCAACAACCATGAGCGCAGGTGCAGAGCAGTTATCTGCAGCTACAAGTCAGCTTCCTACAGATCTGATCGCTCAGCTTTCTGCAGGTGTTACCCAGCTGTATCAGGGTGCACAGGCTGTAAACACAGGAACCAAGAACGTTTCCGCAGGACTTCAGTCTCTGGAAGACGGCACAGTCGAAGCCTTCCCGGCTGCAGCAGCAGGAATCAAAGCTCTGAACGATGGATTTGACCAACTGACATCTTATGATAAGCAGCTCAATGACGGTGCAAAGAATCTGAAAACAGCCGGCAAACAGATCACTAACGCACTTCCGGATATCAAATCCGGTGCAGGTCAGCTGGCAGATGGTTCTAAGGCACTGACAGATGGAATCACAACTTACACCGATGGTATTGCAAAGCTTTCCGAAAACAGTGCTGCTCTTACAGACGGCACCAAGAAACTGGCAACAGGAGCCAAGGCTCTTTCCAGCGGTGCTGCTACTCTTGCAGATGGAACAAAAGCATTAGCCAATGGTTCCGGAACACTGACAACCGGAATCACAACCTACACCGATGGTGTTGCTAAGCTTTCCGAAAACAGCTCCGCTCTTACAGACGGTACCAAAAAGCTCTCAACAGGAGCCAAAACCCTTTCCAGCGGTGCTACTACTCTTGCAAACGGAACTAAGACATTAGCAAACGGTACCTCAACGCTTCTCAGCGGTACCGAGAAGCTTGTAAGCAACAACAGCACACTTAACAATGGTGCAAAACAGCTTGCAGATGGCGCTGCCCAGATCCAGAGCGGTTCCTCTCAGTTGTATGATGGATCCAAGAAGCTTGGAAGCGGTATGAAAGAACTGAAAGACGGTTCCAAGACACTGACCACAAGCCTCAGCGATGGAGCTACCACTGTAAAAGACAATTCAGCAAGTAATGAAACGATCAAAATGTTCGCAACTCCTGTTGTGAACGATGAAACAAAACTTACCGATGTCCCGAATAACGGACACGCAATGGCACCTTACATGATGTCTGTAGGCCTCTGGGTCGGCGCACTGGCATTCTGCCTGATGTATCCTCTGGCTCAGTATAAGGGCAAACTGAAATCCGGTTTCGCATGGTGGGCAAGCAAGGCTTCCGTCCTTTATCCGGTAGCGATCCTTCAGGGAATCTGCCTGATCCTGCTGTTACGTGCATTTAACGGATTCACACCTGCAGAGATGGGCAAAACCGTACTCTTCGCCTGCCTGACATCAATGACCTTTACCTCTATCATGTACTTCTTCAACATTACTCTTGGTAAAGTAGGAAGCTTCCTGATGCTGGTATTCATGGTCGTTCAGCTTGCAGGATCTGCCGGAACTTATCCGGTTGAGGTTTCACCTTCATTCGTTGCAAAGATCCATGCATACGTTCCGTTTACTTATACGGTCGACGCATTCCGTGCAACGATCAGCGGTGGCCGAAGCATTACCACTTCCATCATTGTAATGGTTGCACTGTTAGTGATCTTCACGATCCTGACGATCCTTCAGTTCAATCACATGACCAAGAGAAAGAAAGCAGAAAAAGTTGTTCTCTTCGACTGGCTGGAAGAAAGAGGTCTTGCATAATACTTAGTTACTGACAGAAGCTCCCCCGAACCTTCTGTTAGATATAGAAAAATTAAAACTGTACAGTTGCTCAGATGAGCTTCTGTACAGTTTTTTTATATTGTCCTCGTCAATTCTCCACGCTATAATTATAGCAGTTATAGAAAATCAAGCTCGCCAGTACACCGTGCCTGACCTATGCAGCAGATTTCAGTTCAGAAACACTCCTGTCAGATTCAGAAGAAGCGGCAATATGACTTCTCAGATCTACTCACAAACCGGAGCTCTTTCTGACTGCAAGCCTGCGGTTTTCAATGGAAAAGCAACCTGGTATGCATCTAATCCACTGACCGCAAAAACAGACGGAATCATCACCTATGCTACACCATTTACTGTCTTCAGGGTAAAACCTGGAAAGCTATCGGCAATACAAAAAATACAACCTACACCGATAAAAAGCCAGGCACCGCAACCAAATACCGTATCCGTGCATACCGCATCACAAACGGTAAAAAAATATACGGACCTTATTCATCTGTAAGGACCGTAAAATAACAGCAACATAAAAACACCCCGGAAAATCCTGATCTGTGTGGTGTCTCCGAATATCTGATCATCAAACGGATATTCGGAGATCACCTTATTATTTACGGATCTCCGAGGTGTTTTTATTTATTTTCTTAATATTTTATTTTTCCGCCTCAGCTGTTGGTGTTGCTGTGGCTTCTGTCTCTGTTTCACCGTTTACCATGGTTTCATATGCATTGAACATTTCTTTTACTGTCATTTTGTTTACAAGAAATACCTTGTCTCCAACGACAGCTGCATAATAGTTTGTGTCATATGTGTAGAAGGTAACGGTTGTCTGGTTCTTGTCAGAGTCTGTGAATACAGCGGTCATCTCCGGGTCTGCAGCTGGTGTATAAGCGTCTGTCAGTCTCTTCTGTCCTGCCATGTTTATCAGCTTGTTGTAGAAGGTGGTAAAGGTTGTACTTTCTATTTCCTTACCATCCAGCTGATAGGTTGTTGTTTCTTTTTCGTTTCCGTCATCATCTGTGGATGTTTCACGTGAAACATTTACAGTACTTGTTGTTTCACCGTAAGTAACCTGGAGCTGATCCAGATTTTTTACAGACAGATAATTGACGATCAGTGACCAGAGATCTGACGGCGTCTTGTCAATAACTGCACTCAATGTATCTGTTGACATTGTATAGATCTGTTTGTTATCTACCGTTACATATCTGCTGCCATCTCCTGCCTCATCACCAACGTAAATGACAAGCTGTTTATCCACTGTGGTTGTCTTGCTGTCTGCATCTTCTGAGCTGCTGTCCGTGTCAGTAGTGTCGCTGCTCTCAGAATCGCTCTCAGAGGCCATAGAATCGTTTTCTCCGGATTCTGTACTGTCTGTGCTGTCATTCTTCACCTCTTCCTGATAATCCACTGCAATCGTCGCATAGGGCTTATCAAGGCCATACTGGGAAAGATCCTCTGCATTGTAGTTTACAAACTGGTCAAATGCAAAGCTTCCAAGTCCGGAGGTTACGTTTCCTGCTGCCGTTGTATCGGCAGACTCTTTATCGCTGCTTCCGTCACCGGAAACATCCCAGGTAGTTCCGTCGGAATTTTCTTCCAAGACATAGGAATCTTTATCCTCGCTGACCTGGACCTTTTTCACTGTGGAAGAATCAATTGTCGGGAAATCTTCTCCCTGTGCATAATCGTAAAGGGAATCCATAAACGGAGACACTGTGTCCGCTGCCACTACATATACCGTGCTGTCATCATCATCCCTGGAAATGTAATACTGATTCGTAGACGTATTCTCATCTCCGATGTTGAGTTTCGTTGTCCCATCAGCGGTATCAACAGTTACCGTGTTAGATGGGGAATCCAGTCCATATTCCGTAAGATCCTCCACATCCTCCAGGACTCTGTCCGCTTCCACCTTTTCGATGGCGGAAGCTGCGGAATCCAGAGTTGTCTGATTTACAGGAAAAGCAGTCTCATCCTTTTTCACCCAGGAATCATCTTTTTTCTCAAAGGTCACTTCCTTCTTGTCTACGATAAATTCCAGGGATTTAATGTCATCCGTTTTCACGGAAAACACTTCTGTTTTGCTTTCCTCTTCGCTGCTCTCTGTCTTTTCTTCTTTGGATACGTAGGTGTTCAGTCCCACATAAACGCCGCCGAGAACTGCCAGAACAACAACTGCTGAAACAAGTTTGGTCGATTTTTTCATTATGCTTTTCTCCTCTTAAACCAGATCAGGAATCCTGCAACAAGGAACACTCCCGGGATCAGACCAATGGTACAGATCTTCCAGAAGGCTGCATCATAATCGGTTACTGTCAGGCTTGTGGACTCAAGGCTCTTGGATGGAATAGAAACGGAATTGCTGTCGTCTGTGCTGGTCATCCAGTTTAAGGACTCCAGAAGGAGCTTTTCATTTCCGCCGGATACCATCTGGTTTACCTGGCTCTCCATCAGATTTGCTGTGGAGTAGTAAACGATCTGTGTTTCCTTATCATCATCCAGTTTCTCAGTGATAGCAACACCAAGATCAAACGGTCCGTCTACATCTCCGTCTTCCTTTTCGATATTGCTGCTCTGCATATTTGTTTTGGAGTAAGCCTTGTCAGAGGTTGTCAGGATACTGTCGATGGTTACGGTATCTCTTACATCATCTGTTTTCTGAATGCCCTGTGCATACGGTGCCAGTACGTAGGAGCCTGCAGAAGCTGTCTCAGAGCTTGCATCTGTGCTGTTGACTGTTGGTACAAGATAATATGGCATCTGCATTCCATAATGCTGATTATCACCCTCAAATACGATTCCCTCTGCACACTTTACACCATAGTTTTCAAGAACCGCATCAAAGTTCGGCAGATCATCCTGTGTATAATCCGAGAAGATCATAGCTTTTCCGCCTGCCTCCAGATAATCCAGGAGCTCTGTTTTTTCTTCCTCGGAAATATCGCTGGTCGGAGATACGATCATCAGGCAGTCTGCATCATCCGGAACCTTTCCCTCTGTGAGAAGGTTCAGCTCCTTAATATCAATGTTTGCTTTCTGGATATCTTCTTTAAAGCTGGAATCCAGATCTTTTTCTCCGTGTCCGGATAAGGTGTACATGATCGGAA
>UMLO01063208.1_pt1 | contig 12742 bp, 7 predicted proteins | sample 1966551 | NCBI WGS metagenome assembly UMLO01 (sample SAMEA4836201, study PRJEB28245) | human gut metagenome | biome: gut microbiome; material: fecal sample | place: Denmark | collected 2008
TGATTTTCGGAAAGGATTTCGACGAAATGTTCTCTTACACTTCTCGAATGTTAATGTGCATGAACATGGACATGGCGATGCCGATGCCCACGATTGCTCATGCTCATTTGCCTGCCCGATACGCACAGGAACGAAATTGCCGCCGCTGATTGAAAGCGCGCAGAAGGGTCTTGCCACCCGAACATCGTTTGACCTGAAGCGGGGAGCTCATGAGCTCCCCGCCTTTTTTGTTTGCTTTTGGGATAAAGGAGGAATTCACTTGATCGAACTCAAGAACATTTCCAAGGACTTCGGCTCGGGCGAAAAGGCCGTGCACGCCGTGCGCGACGTGTCGCTCTCCATCGGCTCGGGCGAGATCTTCGGGATCATCGGCTTCTCGGGCGCGGGCAAGTCCACGCTCGTGCGATGCATCAACCTTTTGGAGCGGCCAAGCTCCGGCAGCGTCTTCGTCGCGGGACAGGACTTGACGGCGCTCTCTGCCAAGGACCTGCGCGCGGCGCGCAAGAAGATCGGCATGATCTTCCAGCACTTCAACCTGATGCCGTCGCGCACGGTGGCCGGAAACGTCGCCTACCCGCTCAAGGGCAGCGGCCTGAGCAAGGAGGATATCCAGAAGAAGGTCGCAACGCTCTTGGAACTCGTCGGCATCGGCGACAAGGCGGACGCCTACCCCAGCCAGCTCTCCGGCGGACAGAAGCAGCGCGTCGCCATCGCCCGCGCCCTTGCCAACGACCCACAGGTGCTTCTGTGCGACGAGGCGACCTCCGCGCTCGACCCGCAGACAACGAAGGCGATCCTGCACCTTCTCAAGCACCTCAACGAAACGCTCGGCATCACGATCGTGCTCATCACGCACGAGATGGCTGTCGTCAAGGAGATCTGTGACCGCGTCGCCGTCATGGAATACGGCCGCGTCGTCGAGCAGGGCGAGGTCTTCACGGTCTTCGCTGAGCCCAAGCAGGACATCACGAAGAGCTTCATCCACACGACCTCGAACCTCCAGAAGGTCGAAGCGCTCATCGCCGAGGATTCCCCCGTCACGCGTCTCCAGCCCGGCGAGCTCATCGTCCGCCTGTCCTATGTTCAGCGCAACGTCAACGAGCCGATCATCTCCGCCGTGTCGCAGATGTTCAACGTCTCGCTCAACATCATTTTCGCCGATATCACCATCGTGCAGGATTCCCCCATCGGCGGAACGGTCGCCATCATCAGCGGCGAGAGAAAGCAGATCACGAAAGCGATCGAATACCTGATCGAAAAAAATGTCGGAGTGGAGGTCATCAAAGATGCAAGAGCTGATCGTTAACATTGCCCCGAACCTTGCAAGCAAGCTGCCGGACTTTTATAAGGCCCTCGGCGACACGATGCTCATGGTGCTCTGGTCGGGCCTCATCTCGTTCGTATTCGGGCTTCTGCTCGGCGTGGTGCTTACGGTGACAAAGCCGAACGGCATTTTGGAGAACAAGGTCGTCTACCAAATTCTCGACAAGCTCGTGAGCCTGTTCCGCTCCATCCCGTTTATCATCCTACTGACGTGGGTCATGCCCATCACGCGCGCGCTGGTCGGCACGGTGCTCTATGTGCGCGGTGCGATCGTGCCGCTGGTGTTCGGCTCAGTGCCGTTTTTCACCCGTCAGGTCGAAAGTGCGCTCGCCGAGCTCGACGGCGGCCTTATCGAGGCGGCGCTCTCGATGGGCTCAAGCCCGCTTGAGATCATCTTCCGCGTGTATCTCAAGGAGAGCATCGCGGCCATCGCGCGCGGCACGACCATCACGATCGTGAGTCTCTTAAACCTCACGGCCATGGCCGGCGTCGCCGGCGCGGGCGGCCTCGGCGACTTCGCCATCCGCTACGGCCATGACCGCAACATGGCCGACATCACGAACGTCACCGTGCTCGTCCTTGTGCTCATCGTCTGCGTCATCGAATTTGTCGGCGGACGCATCGTCAAAAAGAACACGCACTAACGTAATCCCCATACAGCCCCTACCCACCCCATTACAAAAAATTATTTTAACGGAGGATATTTCCATGAAGCTCAAAAAGTTCTTTGCCCTCGCCCTTGCAGCCGCCACGCTCGCCCTCGCGCTGACCGCCTGCGGCTCCAAGGCCGACGACTCCGCCGACAACAGCGATGCCAACACCGACAATCAGACCGGCGAGACCGTGACCGTCAAGCTCGGCGTGGTCGGCGGCATCTATGACGACCTGTGGGCGAGCGCGAAGGCCGCGCTCGCCGACGAGGGCATCGACCTCGAGATCGTGCAGTTCTCGGACTACGTGACCCCGAACAACGCGCTCGCCAACGGCGACATCGACCTCAACGCCTTCCAGCACCGCATTTATCTCCAGAACGAGATCGACAACTACGGCTATGCGATCCAGAACATCGGCAACACCTTCATCATCCCGCTGAACCTCTACTCCCAGAAGGTCAGTTCCGTTGACGAGCTCAAAGACGGTGACGTCGTCGCCATTCCCGACGATCTGACCAACGGCGGCCGCGCGCTCAAGGTGCTCGAAGCCGCGGGCCTCATCGAGCTCGACCCCAGCGCCGCCTTTAACCCCACCGTTGACGATATCACGAGCTACAAGGTCAACATCACCATCGAAGAACTCAAGGCCAACACCATCCCCTCCGTCCTGCCCGACGTGGCCGCCGCGGTCGTGAATGGCAACTACGCGCTCGACTTTGGCCTCAAGACCGACGAGGCCATCTACAAGGACAGCGTCCTCGACGTGGAGGAGTACTGGAATCTGATCGCCGCGCGCACCGCTGACATCGAAGACCCCGACACCGCCGCCATCTATGAGAAGGTCGTCGAAGCCTTCCAGTCCAGCGCGACGGAGGACGTGTTCAACAACACCTTCGGCGGTTACTTCATCGCAGTGGGCTGGGATCAGGACCTGATCAATCAGTAAACACCATCTGACCGCCGCCGCGCTCCCGCAACGCAGGGAGCGCGGGCGGCGGTACGCCTTTCCGGGAGGAATTTATTATGGCACTTGATCTTTCCGCGCTGCGGCGCATCATTGCAGACGAAAACCGCCTGCTCACCGGCGCGGACATTCCCGCAGAATACCAGAGCGACGTGCTCGGCCGCGTCCACGGCAGCGCCGAGGCGCTCGCCTTTCCCTTATCCACCGAGGAGGTGAGCGCGCTCCTGCGCTACGCGCACGAGCACCGCGTTCCCGTCACGCCGCGCGGCGCGGGGACGAATCTTGTCGGCTCTACCGTGCCGCTCGAGGGCGGCATCATCCTCGACCTTTCCCGCATGGACCGCGTGCTCGAGCTCGACGAGGACACGATGACCGTCACGGTCGAGCCCGGTATGCTCTTGCAGGACTTGCAGGCCTATGTCGAAGCGCGCGGGCTGTTCTACCCGCCCGATCCCGGCGAAAAGGCCTCGAGCATCGGCGGCAACATCAGCACGAACGCCGGCGGCATGCGCGCGGTGAAGTACGGCGTCACGCGCGACTACGTGCGCGGACTCGAGGTCGTGCTCGCTGACGGCACGGTGATGCAAGTCGGCGGCAAGCAGGTCAAGGACGCGAGCGGACTCTCGCTCAAGCACCTTCTCATCGGCTCGGAGGGTACGCTCGCCGTCATCACAAAGTGCCTGCTGCGCCTTGTTCCCAAGCCCGAGGCCTCGCTCAGCGTGCTTGTGCCGTATGCCGACCTGAAAACCGGCATCCAGAGCGTTTTGACCATCCTGCGCGCGAACGCGAACCCCACGGCGGTCGAATTCATGGAGCGCAAAGTCGTCGCGCTTGGCGAACGCTTCTGCGGCGTCTCTTATCCCCGCCCCGACGCCGGCTCTTATATTCTCTTGACCTTTGACGGCAGAAGCGAAGAGGTCACGGCCAATGCCGCGCGCGTGTGCTCTCTGGCGCTGCAAAACGGCGCGCTCGACTTTATCGAGCTCTCCGACGCGCGGCAGTGCGCTGACATCTGGCGCGTGCGCGGCGCGCTTGTCAAGGCCGTGGAGGCCGTTTCCGAGCAGGAGCCGGTCGATATCGTCGTGCCCATCAGCCGCACGGCGGACTTCATCCGCTTCATCAACGACTTGGAAGCCCAGAGCGGCATGCAGATGGTCAGCTTCGGCCACGCGGGCGACGGCAATGTGCACCTGTGCGTCGTGCGCGGCGAGCGGGATGAAGAAACGTGGCAGCGCGAGCTGCACGAAAACATGGACAGGGCCTATGCCGAAGCCTATCGCCTCGGCGGCGTCGCCTCCGGCGAGCACGGCATCGGGCTATCGAAGCGTCCCTACTTCCTGCGCCAGACGGCGAAGGAAAATTTACAGGCCATGAACGCCATCAAAACGGCACTCGACCCGCAGCATATCTTGAACAACGGAAAATCTTATCTCACAGGAGGAAACAATAATGCAGGCACTTTCTGACCGCACCGCGAGCTTTACCGATTCCGTCATCCGCCGCATGACCCGTATCTCCAACCAGTACGGCGCGGTGAATCTTTCCCAGGGCTTCCCCGACTTCGACCCGCCCAAGCCCATCCTCGACCGCCTCTCTCAGGTCGCCTACGAGGACTATCATCAATACTCCATCACCTGGGGCGCGCAGGACTTCCGCGAGGCGCTGGCGAAGAAGCAGTCCCACTTCATGGGCCGCGACATCGACCCCAACGGCGAGATCGTCGTCACCTGCGGCAGCACCGAGGCCATGATGGCCGCAATGATGACCGTCGCCAATCCCGGCGACAAGGTCGTCATCTTCTCCCCGTTCTACGAAAATTACAGTGCCGACACGATCCTCTCCGGTGCGGTGCCCATCTATGTGCCGCTCACGCCGCCGTCGTTCACGTTTGACCCCGAAGTGCTCGAGGACGCGTTCCGCCAGCACCCCAAGGCGCTCGTGCTGTGCAACCCCTCGAACCCCTGCGGCAAGGTCTTCACGCGCGAGGAGCTTGAGATCATCGCGGGTCTTGCCAAGAAATATGACGTCTACGTCATCACCGACGAGGTCTACGAGCACATCATTTACGCCCCGCACCAGCACACCTATTTTGCGACGCTGCCCGACATGTGGGAGCGCACGCTGTCCTGCTCGTCGCTTTCCAAGACCTATTCCATCACCGGCTGGCGCCTTGGCTACATCATCGCCCCGCCGGAGATCATCGACCGCGCGAAGAAGGTCCACGACTTCCTCACCGTCGGCGCGGCGGCGCCCCTACAGGAGGCCATCATCCCCGGTCTCAACTTCGGTCAGGACTACTACGACGCGCTGCAGGCCGAGTACACGCACAAAAAGGACCTGTTCTTAAAGGGCCTTGACGACCTCAAGATCGTCCACAATGACCCCGAGGGCGCTTACTACGTGATGCTCGACATCTCGGAGTTCGGCTACGAGAGCGATCTTCAATTCTGCGAGGACCTTGCAAGCAAGGTCGGCGTGGGCGCGGTGCCGGGCTCGAGCTTCTTCCGCGAGCCGGTCAACCACCTCATCCGCCTGCACTTCGCCAAGAAGGACGAAACGCTCACCGACGCGCTGAACCGTCTCGAATCCCTGCGCGAAAAGATCCCTGCCAAGGGATAAGAAAGGAAATTCGCCATGAACGCCCTGAGAGAAGAGTGCCAGCAGCTTCGCGACGAGCTCATCGCACTGCGGCGGGAATTTCACCGCGATCCCGAGCTCGGCCTGCACGAATACCACACTGCCGCGCGCATCGAGCGCGAGCTTGACAGGTGCGGCATCCCGCACGAGCGCGTCGGCGAGACCGCCGTTGTCGGCCATTTGACCGGCAACGGCAATGGAAGCGGCCTTGTCGTGCTGCGCGCGGATATCGACGCCTTACCCATTCAGGAGACGAACGACGTGCCCTACCGCTCGCAAACGCCGGGCACGATGCACGCCTGCGGCCACGACGCGCACACGACGTGTCTTCTTGGCGCGGCAAAGGTTTTGAGCGCACACCGCGCGGACTTTGGCGGCGAGGTGCGCTTCCTCTTCCAGCCCGCCGAGGAGATCGGTCAGGGCGCAAGGCCGCTCATCGCCGCGGGCATGCTGGATGGCGCACAGCGCGTCTTCGGGCTGCACACGGCGTCCGACCTTCCCGCGGGGACCGTCGGCGTCAAGCCGGGGGCCAACAACGCGGGCGTCGACCACTTTATCATCCGCATCCACGGCAAAAGCGCGCACGTCTCCACGCCGCAGCTCGGCGTGGACGCGCTCTATATCGCAAGCGAGCTCGTCGTCGCGCTCCAGTCCATCGTCACGCGCATGACCTCGCCGGTCGAGCCGGTGCTCATCGGCGTGGGCAAGCTGAACGCCGGCACGGCCTACAACGCCGTGGCCGAGACCGCCGTGCTCGAGGGCACGACGCGCATGTTCTCGCCCGAGAGCCGCGCGCACCTTCGCGAAACGATCAACGCCGCGGCCGCACACATCTCTGCCCTTTACGGCGGCACGGCAGAGGTCGAATGGGACGACTTCGCCACGCCGCTCACGAACGACGCCGGTGTGTGCGTGGAGGTCGAGCGCGTCGCCGACGCGCTCGGCATCCCCACGACGGCAAACCGCGCGCTGTCGCTCAGCGGGGACGATTTCGCCGAGTATCTGCTGCAAACGAAGGGCGCTTACGCCTACCTCGGCACGGCAAACCCCAAAAAGCCGCACACCTGCATCTCCAACCACCGCGGCGATTTCGACATCGACGAGGAAACGCTCCCCCTCGGCGCGGCGCTCTACGCGGCATACGCGCTGTCCGTCCTTGATCCGCAGTTTGCCAAATAATTGTTTTTTTCGATGAAATCGCCTTAGTCGTGTGCAAATTTCGATTTTACTTTTTGCGTTATTCTATCTAAAATATAGTCCTCGCCACTGTCAGCACAGCGGCGGGGATTTCTTTAGCAAATTTGGAAAAGAGGTTAATTATGAAAAAGCTGTTTTCTCTGCTGCTTTGCGTCGTGATGGTGCTCTCTCTGGTCGCCTGCGGCTCGAAGACTGATGACGCGCAGACGCCCGACGAGCCTCAGGACACCGCTCCCGAGCTCTCCGGCACGATGAAGGTCGTCGCCACCGGCGACGTCTACGGTCCCCTGTTCGACGCGTTCACCGCCGACACCGGCGTGGAGGTCGAATGCCTGTCCATGTCCTCCGGCGAGGTGCTCTCCAAGCTCCGCGCCGAGGGCGGCACCCCGTCCGCTGACCTGTGGTTCGGCGGCGGCATCGACGCGTTCATGAGTGCCAAGGACGACGGCCTGCTTGAGCCCGTCACCTTTGACGCGGCCGCCGAGCTCGGCGACGAGTACAAGGATACCGAGGGTTACTGGTATTCCAAGGGCATCACCATTGTCGGCTTCCTGCTCAACAACTCTCTCATGGAGGAGCTGGGTCTGACCGCTCCCGAGAGCTGGGATGACCTGACCGACAGCCAGTATGAGGGCGAGATCGTCATGTCCAACCCTGCCGTTTCCGGCACCAACTACGCCGTGGTCAACGCGCTGCTGCAGGCCAAGGGCGATCAGGGCTGGGACTATGAGGAGATCTGCGACACTTGCCTGCGGTGCAGCCCGTTTATGACCGAGCCCGCGGAGGCCGCCTCCGGCGTGCACGGCACGAACGAGCGTCTTCTCGTCCGCTCGTATTTGCAGGGCATCCGCGTACTCATCGACCTGATGGAGCACGCCAACGTGGAACCGTGAATTTCCTTTCTTTTCAATGAAAAAGCCGGAGCAGCTCAGGCTGCTCCGGCTTTTCTTTCCTGTTCAGTTCTCGCCCATCGTGTAGACCATGTCCCAGAAGCGCAGGTCAAATAGGCAGCAATTTTCGAAGATCTCGCAGAGCCGCTGCGCCTTCTTTTCGTCGATCACTTCGGCGAGCGCGTCGATCCGGTCGATCAAGGCCTGATTCGTCTGCCGGTACTCCTCGGAAACGTAGCCCGCGAACCACGCGCCGTAGTTCTCATCGTGCAGGGCGCTTGGGCAGCGCTCCACCATCTGCTCGGCAATATACGCATAGCTCCACGAGCAGTTCAAAAGCGTCACGAGCCCCGTCAGCACATCCCCCGCCTGCGCCTCGCAGAGCATGTAATGGCTGTAGGCGCTGTTGTCGATGTGCGGGCGCACATCGGCGATCTCCTCCTCCGTGACGCCGAGGCGCTTCATGTACGGAAGATGCGTGCGGAACGTCTCGTCGATCGTGTTCGCCATCTCCCCGCTCAAAAAGCGGATCTGCTCGAAGTCGTCGGTTTTCTGAAGGATCGCCGCAAAAATTTTCACGTAATCCCGCAGGTACAGATAATCCTGCACCATATAGTAGCGGAACTTTTCCTTCGGCAGCGTGCCGTCCGCCATCTCCGTCACAAACGGATGGGTCAGATACCGCGGCCAGAGCGCCTTTGCCCGCTCGTAGATCCTCTCGGAGAGCTTCACTCTGTTCTCCCCGCTCATTTGTGGGCGATGAGCGCGACGTAGCCGCCGCTCTGATAGCCGGGGACAACGTCCTCCACGCTCTCGTTTGTGTACATAGGGTTCTTCAAGAGCGTCTGGTAGAAGTCAAAATCGTGGAAGCCGAGCGATTTGAGCGCGTCGACCTTTTCCTCGGTCGAGTGCCACACGCCCGCGCAGCACAGCTCGAGCGGATACGGCAGTTTGGGCATGACACCGCGCAGGGACGGGTGGTCGAACGTGCCAACGGCCTTGGCGAGAAGGTACATGAAGCCAAACGCGCTCTCCTTGGGCACATCCAGCGAAATGAACTTGCCGTTCGGCTTGAGCGCCTTTTTGCACACGTCGAACGCGCGCGCCAGGTCCTCCATATAGCTGGAGCTGCCGTTCAAATAGATGATGTCGTAGGCGTTCTCCTCAAGCTCGACCTCCTCGATCGCGCCGAAGGCGATGACGTTGATACCGCGCTTCTGCGCGATCGCGCCCATGTCGCGCGAGGGCTCAACGCCCTCGATGTTCTTGCAGTCGATCATACTCTCGAACAGGCCGCTGCCGCAGCCGACGGAGAGCACGCGCTTCCCCGAAATATCGCCGATTGCCTTTTCAAACAGGCGGAATTCGCTCTGGAACACGTTTTCGTTTTCCATAAACCAGGCGTCGTACTGCGCCGCGTAGCCGTCAAATTTGGGTTTCATCGTCAAGTGATCCTTTCTGTTTTGTCAATTTTTAAGGTCCCGCCCGCCGTTTCCGCTTCCCTATTATCCTGTGCCGCAGGGCGCGGGAAAACAGGCCGGGCCTGTGCCTTTTTGATGAATCATACCACAATCAGCTCCCTACCGCAACGGTATGTTCGCGGTAAATATCCATCACCTTTCGCCCGCGTACACGGCAGTTATAGAGTTCGTGTCACCCAATAGATAGAATCGGCAATGAGAAAAAGATGGATTCCGGCTGCAATTCACAGATGGGAGAAATGCATATGGAAGGCTTCATTACAAATGTTCTCAATTTATAAAGGGTACGATAAAGGGTAAATGGCACCTCAGGACAATAAAAAACCTTGAAGCCACTGAAGCTTCAAGGTTTTTTCTGGTGCGCGGTACAGGACTAGAACCGGCAAAAAGGTGTTTTAGATTGTCCCTGCCTATGCCAACCGGTACCATAATGTGGGGAAGTCATGCGATTTTATTGCCATCTCATGTTAGGTAATCTTATCTCGTATCAATGCAGAAAGGCTAAAAATAAGGCTGAATTTTAGCTGCCGCACAGGACATGCCTTTTTCGTCAGAAGCCCGCTGCCTACTCTTGATCTTAGCGGTGTCATGTCCAAAAATCGAAAACAATTCAAACTCGTAGGAGTGTTCCATATAGTTCAAACGATGAAGGCCATTGATTTTACTCAAGGGAATACTCCTCGCACGATTGTTCTGACAGCCTACTATTTCATCATAAAGCAAAAGCTGCTACCGGACACTAAGAAATAATTCTCTCTAAGGACGGATCTACTTCCCGTCCTATTATCTGAAATGTATATTTTTTATGTTTCGAGTGTCTAACCCTCCTCGCTATAATAATTCCTTATTCTGTGAGTCGAACCCATTTCGTCCGATTGCCCTCGCACGGCTTTATTGTTGTCTCAGGACTACGCATACTACACCTGACCTTGCAGATGATGCAGTATTGCATAGCCGTACTGCAGAGCAGTTCCATTCGTCCCTTTCCTTATACGCTCAAACACTTACGCTAAATTGTTGCGATTCGTATTGGAGCCTCTCACTGTTGAACACGCCGAGCGTTACGTTTTTTACTGCACCGACGCCGCCGACTGACACCAGCATGATCTGCTCTCTTTCACCCCCCGGCACACAGCGTCTCAAAAGCTCTCCTCTTCCGGATGCGCAAAATCACACTATTTTTACTTGTCAGCCTCGGCATACTTCGTTATAATATGTCAAGAAATCATCTGATGATTTTCGCTTCAAAATGACAAATTGTACGGAGAGGGGTCTATAATGGAATTACATTCTCAGCAGGTACGCGCACTTGCACCAGAGAGCGATCCGCTGAAGATCGGCATGGGTTGGACGATCGATGATCTGAGCAAACCCCAGATCATGGTGGAGAGCACCTTTGGCGACAGCCATCCCGGCAGCGCGCATCTCGATCAATTTGTAAGACAGGCCGTGCAGGCGGTCAACGAGCACGGCGGCAAAGCCGCCCGCTATTTTGCCACCGATCTGTGCGACGGTATCGCACAGGGACACGACGGCATCAATTACTCCCTCGCCCACCGTGAAGCCATCGTCGATCTGGTGGAGGCGCAGGCGAACGCAAGCGGATTTGACGGCGGCATATTCATCGCAAGCTGCGACAAGGCCGTTCCCGCCATGCTGATGAGCATCGGGCGGCTCAAGAAAATGAGCGCCATCGTCGTCACCGGCGGCGTCATGGAAGCCCATCCCCTGCCGGAGGAATACACCGTGCAGGATCCCGCCTGCGCGATCAACGAGCTCTTGACGCTCGAGCAGATCGGCAAATTCGACGCATGGGAAAAAACCGGCGTCATCTCCGGCCAGCAGCTGCGCTATTATAAGCACAACGCCTGCCCCAGCTGCGGCGCGTGCTCCTTTATGGGCACAGCCTCCACCATGCAGATCATGGCCGAGGCCCTCGGGCTGATGCTGCCCGGCACCGCGCTGATGCCCGCCACCGCCCCGGAGCTGAAAAAGGCCGCTTACGATGCGGGCGTCCAGCTGCTCAAGCTGCTGGAGCAAGGCATCCGCGCGCAGGACATCGTGACCAAAGAAAGCTTTGAAAACGCCGTCATGGTCCATGCCGCGATCTCCGGCTCCACCAACGCGACGATGCACCTGCCCGCCATCGCGCACGAATTCGGCATCGAGATCGATGCTGACACCTTCGACCGGATGCACCGCGGGGCGCACTATCTGCTCAACATCCGTCCCTCCGGCGACTGGCCCGCGCAGTATTTCTACTATGCCGACGGCGTCCCCCGCGTGATGGAGGAGATCCGCTCCATGCTGCACCTCGACGCAATGACGGTGACTGGGAAAACGCTCGGCGAAAATCTGGACGCGCTGAAAAAGAGCAGCTTTTACGAGCACTGCGACGAGCTGCTGCGCGAAAAAACCGCACATCTGAGCCGCAGGCCGCCGCGCACCGACATCATCCGCACGTTCGAAAACGCCAAGGGCACAGACGGCAGCATTGCCATTCTCAAGGGCAACCTCGCCCCCGAGGGCTGCGTCATCAAGCACACCGCCTGCCCCAAAGAGATGTTTCATGTCACGCTGCGAGCAAAGCCCTACGACAGCGAGGAAGCGTGCATCGCGGCCGTGCTGCACGGCGACGTCCGCCCCGGCGACGCGGTCTTTATCCGCTATGAGGGTCCGCGCGGCAGCGGGATGCCCGAGATGTTCTATACCGGCGAGGCCATCTGCGCAGACCCGGCGCTCGCTTCCAGCGTAGCTCTCATCACCGACGGGCGCTTTTCCGGCGCAAGCCGCGGCCCGGTCATCGGCCACGTCAGCCCCGAGGCTGCTGTCGGCGGGCCGATCGCGCTGGTGGAAGAGGGCGATCTGATCCGCATCGATGTTCCCGGCCGCGTGCTGGCGATCGTCGGCGTGAAGGGCGAGGAAAAAACGCCCGGCGAGATCGACGCCATTCTTGCCGCGCGCCGCGCGCGCTGGCAGGCAAAGCCGCCCAAATACAAAAAAGGCCTGCTCAAGCGTTATACCGAGCATGCCGTGAGCCCCATGAAGGGCGCCTATATGGAATGATCCTGACCGACAAAAAATGGGATGTACCGCGCGGTACATCCCATTTTTTTATCATTTTTTCAGCTTTTCCAGCTCGCTGAGAAGGCCGTCGCCGACCGCTTTGAATTCTTCCGCGCTCAGCGTCACCTTCGGCAGCGTATCGGTAAAGGGTCCGCCCCACTGCAAACCGTCCCGATGCTTCGGAACGAGGTGCACATGGAAATGCGAAACGATATCGCCGTAGATCGCGTAGTTGATCTTATCCGCCTTCGTGTAGTTCGCGATCGCGTGCGCCACGAGGGAGACCTCGGCAAAAAAGCCGCTGCGCTGCTCGTCATCGAGCTCGAACATCTCGTCGTGATGGCCCTTGAGCGCCACGACGCAGCGTCCTTTGTGCTTCTGGTCGTTGAAAAGATAAACATCCGACCACTGAAGCTCGGTCAGCGGCGTCATCAGCGCCAGCAGCCGCTCGTCCTTTTCGCAGTAAAAGCAGCTCATCTGCTTTACCGCTGCACTCTGCCGGTGCCGTCGCCGCCCATGAGCTTGGTCACG
>UMLO01053126.1_pt1 | contig 12711 bp, 10 predicted proteins | sample 1966551 | NCBI WGS metagenome assembly UMLO01 (sample SAMEA4836201, study PRJEB28245) | human gut metagenome | biome: gut microbiome; material: fecal sample | place: Denmark | collected 2008
CGAGGACGTAGACAGCGATGTTCTTGATGGCGCCAAGGAATCTTACACCGAGGATGCCAGCGTTGCAGAGGATACAGGCATGAATGACGTTCTGGAACCGGACGACGGCTCTGAGGATGATGGCATGGGAATCCCGGAGGCAACTGAAGACGGAACACAGGACAATTACGAAGAAATTACAGAAACTCCGGAAGGAACAGATTCTACAGACACCAGTACAGATGAATCTGACAGCAGTTCCGATGATGGTACAGGAATTCCGGAAGCAACCGGTGATGAGACATACGAAACAGACGAATCTTATGGAGAAACTTCAGATTCCGGCGATCAGGGAACAGATGAAAGCACAGATTCTTACGATCAGTCCACTGACGAAGGAACAGACGCTTCCACAGAGGATACTTTAAATACAGATTCCCTCGATGATGCTTCAAAGGCACAGTTTGACCAGGCAGAACAGTTCTGCGAGGGAGAATACAATGGAGATATCGCAGTTCTCAATGCTGTAATGCCAAATGCAGTGCAGCCGACCGTGACTCTTGATACAGACACCGCTTCCAAACTTACAAAGAAAGTTCTTGAGGCATATCTGAATGTTCTCAAGGATGGCGGAGCAACTTATACAGCATCAGAAACAGATATCTATGTATCCAGTCAGCTCAATATGGTCAACAATGACATGAAGAAGATCTTCAGCATTGAGACCGAGCCGGCAACAGACGATATCCTTGCAGCTCAGTCCGCAGAAGACAGACAGACTCTGTACAATGATACCATGAAGTTCTTTGAACAGCTTTATGGTGAGAGTACAGACACTTCTGCTCAGCAGGAATCTACAGATGAGACTTCTTATGATGAGGAGTCTTATGACGAAGAATCCTACAACGAAGAGTACTAATCATTAGGTAAAGCCCTCAGGCCGCAGCTTTTCTGAATAACCAGGAAGCTGCGGCTTTTTGCAGCTTTTTTGAGAACTGCAAAACTGTGATTTTTTTGTGAGCCCTGCGAAAAACTGGAAATCTAAAAGCATCTGTGATAGAATAGAGAGAAATCTTGTTGTTACTGTGGACAGTAACAACTTGCTAACTAATTGATGGGGAATATATAGCCGAAAGGGGAAATAATATGAGTCTTGCAGTGGTTACACTGAAAAAAGGAGAGGGAAGACTTCTCAAATCCGGTGGCATGTGGGTCTTTGACAACGAGATCGCCAGTATTATGGGAAGCTTTGTAAATGGAGATATCGTGCTGGTACATGATTTTGACGGATATCCGCTTGGAAGAGGATTTATCAACACCAATTCCAAGATCACGGTACGTCTGCTTTCCAGAGATGAGAATCAGCATATAGACGAGGACTTTTTTGAAAAAAGAGTAAGAGATGCCTGGGAATACCGCAAAAAGGTAACAGATACTTCAAGCTGCCGCCTGATCTTTGGCGAGGCAGATTTCCTGCCAGGTCTGACAGTTGACAAATTTGAGGATGTTCTGGTCGTACAGTCCCTTGCACTTGGAATCGACCGCTGGAAAGAAATGATCCTCGAACTTATCAGGAAAGTTCTTGCAGAGGACGGAATCAACATCCGTGGAATCTACGAGAGAAGTGATGCCAAAGTCCGCAAGCAGGAAGGAATGGAACTTCACAAGGGCTTCATCGGACCGGAGTTCCCGACTCTTGTTGAGATTGTCGAAAATGGAGTGAAATATCAGGTCGATGTCAAGGACGGACAGAAGACAGGATTTTTCCTGGATCAGAAATACAACCGTCTTGCGATCCAGAAACTCTGCAAGGATGCGAGAGTCCTGGACTGCTTTACACATACAGGTTCTTTTGCACTGAATGCGGGAATTGCAGGAGCAAGAGAAGTTACCGGCGTGGATGCTTCTGAGCTTGCTGTTCATCAGGCACAGGAGAATGCGAAGCTGAACGGACTGGACGGCAGAGTTAAATTTATCTGTGAGGATGTTTTTGAACTGCTTCCGAGACTGGAAGAAGAGGGCGAGAAATATGACGTTGTGATCCTCGATCCGCCGGCGTTTACCAAGTCACGAAGCTCTATCAAGAATGCAGTCAAGGGTTACAGAGAGATCAACCTGCGTGGTATGAAGCTTGTCAGGGATGGAGGATTCCTTGCAACCTGTTCCTGTTCTCACTTTATGGATTATGAACTCTTTACCAAGACGATCGGACAGGCCGCACGAAATGCACACAAGAGACTGCGCCAGGTAGAATACAGAACCCAGGCACCGGATCATCCGATCCTGTGGTCTTCAGATGAATCTTATTATCTGAAGTTTTATGTGTTCCAGGTGTGCAGTGACAGATAAAAATAATCTTACATAATAATAGTGACATCATTTCATTAAAGAAAGAAGGACTTGCATGAGAGAAAAGTTTATCAAGTTTATGGAAGGACGCTATGGAGTAGACGCATTTGCAAGATTTACGATGGGCGTTGCATTTGTGATGATCATTCTGTCCATGTTTATCCGGAGCAGAGTCGGCGCGGCGTTTGATACCATTGGCCTTCTTGCGATCCTTTATACTTATTACAGAATGCTTTCCAGAGATATACAGAAGCGTTATGCCGAAAACCAGAAATATCTGTCCATTACATCTGGCATAAGACAGAAATTCAACCGTGAGAAAAACATCATGCAGCAGAGAAAGGAATATCACATTTATTCCTGTCCGAACTGCAAACAGAAGATCCGTATTCCGAGAGGAAAAGGCAAGATAGAGATCGACTGTCCGAAATGCCACACGAAATTTATCAAAAAAAGCTGAATACGATCTGAGATCAGAATACAGCCGGAGGTCTTATGTTTGGTTATGTGGTAATGAATAAACCGGAGATTAAATTCAAGGATTTTGACCTGTATCGTTCTTTTTACTGTGGTCTCTGCAGAGAACTGCGGGATCGCTATGGAGTGACAGGACAGATTTCCCTGACATATGATATGACGTTTGTGATCCTTCTCCTGAGCGGGCTCTATGAGCCGCCGACAAGGAAGGGAACGACGAGATGCATCATCCACCCTGTACGGAAACAGCCGGTCCGCAAGAATGCGATCACAGAGTATGCCGCAGATATGAATGTTTTTCTTGCATACTATAAATGTGAGGATGACTGGAAAGACGAGAAGAAGCTTCTGAGTCTTTTGTACGGGAACCTCCTTCGGGGCAAAGAGAAGCATGCAGAAGAGCGGTGGCGTAAAAAAGTCGACACGATCGTTTCACTTCTGAATGAACTTTCTGAGATGGAGAAGGCGGGGGAAGAGAATATCGATTGCATTTCCGGATGTTTCGGGAAGATCATGGAGGAGATCTTTGCGTATCGGGCAGATCTGTGGGAACCGACACTGCGCCGGATGGGCTTTTTCCTGGGTAAATTTATTTATCTCATGGATGCCTATGATGATGTAGAGGAAGATATCAAAAAAGGAAATTACAATCCTTTTTCCAGAAGTTATATAATGGAAGGGTTCGATGAACAGGTACGGCAGATGCTGATCATGATGATAGCAGAGGTCTGCCGGGAATTTGAAAAACTTCCTATTATTAAATATACCGATATACTGCGGAATATTCTGTATTCCGGAGTCTGGTGCAGATTTGAAGCAGTGTCCGGTAAGAGGAAGAAAGAGCAGGAGAAAGAAAATGTTTGATCCATACAGTGTCCTTGGCGTTTCCAGGGATGCATCCGATGAAGAAATCAAAAAGGCATACCGGAAACTGAGCAGGAAATATCATCCGGATGCAAATATCAATAATCCAAACAAAGAACAGGCGGAAGAGAAGTTCAAGGAAGTCCAGCAGGCTTATGAACAGATCATGAAAGAAAAGGAATACGGCTCCTCTTATGGAAATGCAGGCGGCTACTACGGTGGATTTACAGGCCGTCAGAACAGCACTTACCAGGATGAGGAGGCAATCCGCAGACAGGCGGCTGCCAATTATATCCAGAACCGTCATTTCCAGGAGGCAATGAATGTACTCTCATCCCTGAAGCAGAGGAACGGAGAGTGGTATTACCTTTCTGCGATGGCAAATATGGGACTTGGAAATAATGTCAATGCACTGGAGGATATCCGGACAGCGGTAAACCTGGAGCCGGATAATGTACAGTATCGTATGCTCCTTCAGAGAATGGAGGGCGGCGGAACCTGGTATCAGGAACAGCAGAATCCTTTTGGCGGAATGCCGGTGGATGGAAGCGATTACTGTATGAAGCTCTGTATTGCAAATATGCTCTGCGGACTGTGCTGTCCGGGCGGCGGTGTATTCTGCTGCTGAGAAAATTATTCAGTATTACTAAATGAATAAAAGAAAATACAAATCAACGGATTGACATTTTTTAGTTGTGATATTATCATAGTATCGTACTGCTGTGATAAAGCAAAAGCAGCAGGTCAGGTTCCTGTAACCGAGCAGGCAGGAACTTTAGAAGTACAATGGAAAAGTACAGGAGGAAATCTTAAGATGAGTATTCGTATTGGAATTTTAGGTTATGGAAACCTTGGACGAGGCGTAGAATGTGCAGTTAAGCACAATCCGGATCTTGAGCTTGTAGCAGTTTTTACACGCCGTGATCCTTCAACAGTAAAAATCCTCACAGATACAGCAAGCGTTTATCATGTAGATGAAGCAGAAAAAATGAAAGACAAGATCGATGTTCTGATCCTCTGCGGAGGAAGTGCAACAGACCTTCCGGAGCAGACACCGAAATATGCACAGTGGTTCAATGTCGTAGACAGTTTTGACACTCATGCAAGAGTTCCGGAGCATTTTGCAAACGTAGACAAGGCAGCTTCCGAGAGCGGCCATGTAGGAATCATCTCCGTAGGCTGGGACCCGGGAATGTTCTCTCTGAACAGACTGTATGCAAATGCAATCCTTACCAACGGTAAAGATTATACATTCTGGGGCAAGGGGGTAAGCCAGGGACATTCCGATGCGATCCGCAGGATCGACGGAGTCAAAGACGGCAAACAGTACACCATCCCGGTAGAAGCAGCACTGGAAGCTGTAAGAAACGGAGAAAATCCGGAACTTACAACAAGACAGAAACACACCAGAGAGTGCTTCGTAGTAGCTGAGGAAGGTGCAGACCTTGCACGTATCGAGAACGAGATCAAGACTATGCCGAACTACTTCGATGAGTACGATACTACAGTACACTTCATCACAGAAGAAGAACTGAAACGTGATCACAGCGGGATCCCGCACGGTGGATTTGTTATCCGTTCCGGCAAAACAGGCTGGAATGATGAGAACAGTCATGTGATCGAATACAGCCTGAAACTGGATTCTAACCCGGAATTCACTTCTTCCGTAATCGCAGCATATGCAAGAGCAGCATACCGCATGAGCCAGGAAGGACAGAAAGGCTGCAAGACAGTTTTTGATGTTGCACCGGCTTACTTAAGCGCACAGGACGGAGCAGAACTTCGTAAACATCTTCTTTAAGATCAATTTCAGCAGAGCGGGAAACACATGCCTGATATCTTATGTGAGACATCAGGCAGTGTTTCCCGCTCTTTTTATGTATTGACGTATCATAAATCTTGCGATATAATACCTACATGATATTGTAATAATATTGTAAAATTTGCAACGAAAAAAGTAACAATAAGTTTTTCGGAAAGAGGACGATATATGAAGAAGGTATGTAGAAAAGCTGGACTTTTGGGGATACTTTTGGGGCTCATGCTTTTTGCAGCAGGATTTGCCGTACATACAACGACAGTAGATGTTCAGGCTGCAACAACGACAGGATTTCGTACAGTAAACGGCAAAACTTACTATTACAAGAGCGGCAAGAAGGTCAAGGGATGGCTGACACTTGGAAGTAATAAGTACTTTCTGAATACGAAGACCGGAGTTCTTCTTAAGGGCTGGCAGAGAAGTTCCAAGGGAGCGATGAGATACTTCAATTCCCGTACAGGAGCAATGTACAAGGGATTTAAGAAGATTGGTGGGAATTACTATTATTTCAAACCGTCTACAGGCTACACGGTCAGTGGCTTTGTCAAAACTTCAAGTACCGTTGTGAGATATTTTTCATCAGGCAGTTACACGATGGCAACTGGCTGGATGAAGAACAGCAAGGGCGAGAAGTGGTATTTTACCCCATCAACAGGAATTATGTACAGGGGACTTAAGAAGATTGGAGCCTATTATTACTACTTTGATGGGACAACCGGTGCAGCCAAGAGCGGATTCCTGACAGCAGCCAACGGAAATGTCCGTTATTTCCGCGGAAAGACCTATGTAATGGCAACCGGATGGCTTGGCAGCAGCAGCGGCAAACGCTACTACTTCGCAAAGAATACAGGTGTCATGTACAAAGGCTTCAAGACAGTTGATGGCAAGACTTACTATTTCAATCCAAAAACAGGAGTTGTAACTACCGGCTGGGTAAAGGAAAATGGTAAGACTTATTATATTGATCCAAGCACAACCACGATAACAACAGGTACGAAGCTGATTGACGGCAAATATTACGTTTTTGACTCAAACGGAGTTATGACGGGCTCTTATGCTGACAGTTCCAACTCTGGTCCGACAGCACCAACCTCTGCAAGAACGCTTAAGAATTATCTCGCAGGAGCACTGCAGCCGGTAGGTAAGGCCCTTTATGTATGGGGCGGCGGCTGGACAGATTCCACAAGAAAAGGTGTAAGTCCGACCTGGGTTTCCTGGTATAACAGTCAGACGAGCAGTTACAACTATAATAATTACAGGGATTTAACGACTGCAAACAGAATCAAGGGACTTGACTGTTCTGGATTTGTAGGATGGGCATCTTATCAGGTTATGCATACAAAGTCTGGAGAAGGCGGTGGATATACCGTAGTTTCCGGAGATATTGGTTCTTATTATCAGAATACTCTGAAGTGGGGACGGATCGTAAACCAGAATTATCTTTCTCAAACAAAATGGAAGATGCAGCCAGGAGATATTGGCTATGATTCCGGACATACCTGGATCGTTCTTGGACAGTGTTCAGATAAGAGTGCTGTGATCGTTCATTCCACACCACAGGCAGGCTGCCAGATTGCAGGAACCTGCACACCGGATGGGGATTATGACAGCCAGGCAGTTGCACTTGCCAAAACTTATATGTCCAGATATAAGGGATATACGAAATACGAATATCATCCATCCTGTGGAAACTATATTCGAAGAGGAAATTATCTGAGATGGTACAGCAGTACACTTTCTGATCCGGATGGATATAAGAACAAGACAGCAGCACAGATACTTGCAGATCTGTACAGCTAAAATAAAGCATTAACAGTGAAGAGAAGCAGTTTTCATTACAGAAGACTGCTTCTTTTTTTCGTATTCTTTACTAAATGTTACAAAAATTTAAATTTTTTAATTATTTACTCTTGCGTTCTTGAGAACGATATGTTAATATGTAAAAGAAGTTCAATAAGATATTTCGAAAATGTTACAAAATAGATTGATTTAGATTATGAGGTGAAAACATGAAGAAACGAATTGTTTGCATGACGTTAGCATTAATGATGACAGCATCACAGGTTGTCAGCGTAAGCGCGTCAAGAGAAGACGAGCTGAGAGAGGAACAGGCAGCTACCAGCGCACAGTTGGATGCTACATACGCACAGATCGACCAGCTTTATTCAGCAAAGCAGCAGTTACAGAGCGAAATTGATGCTTTGGATGCAAATCTTGTGAATGTCATGGTTTCCATTCAGACCCTTGAGGGAGATATCAGCAATAAAGAAACTGACATTCAGAATACCCAGACAGCACTTGAGAAAGCACAGAATGCCAAGACTAAACAGTACGAAGCAATGAAAGAACGTATTCAGTACATCTATGAGAAGGGCGGCAATGCTGCATGGTTCCAGATGATGATGGATGCTGATAACCTTTCTGATCTTCTTACTAAAGCAGAATACACACAGAAGATGTATGAATACGACAGACAGAGCCTTGAGAAATATGCCAACACCATTGACCAGGTAACACAGCTCGGTGACCAGTACAAACAGGAGAAGGCAGAACTCGAGGGAATGAAACAGGAATACGAATCTGAGTCAGTAAACCTTCAGACACAGATCGATACCAAGAAAGCCAACTCCGCAGACTGCGACAATGAGATCGCATACGCACAGCAGATGGCAACAGAGTATTCCAACCTGATCGTTCAGCAGCAGGCAGAGATCGAACAGCTTGAGGCAGAGCGTATCGCCGCTGAGGAAGAAGCAAGACGTCAGGCAGAGGCAGAAGCGGAAGCTGCTGCAGAAGAAGCTGCAAGACAGGAAGCCGAGGAAGAGGCTGCACAGGAGCAGGAAAATCAGGAAAATCAGTATGATGAGAATACTGATGAAGAAGATCAGGAAGAGATTTCTGAGGATGGTGAGTATACAGAAGATGATGGATGCACAGAGGATGAGGATTCTGACAGTGAAGACTCTTCTGATGACGAAAACACCGACAGCAGTGATGACGAGAGCACATCTGACAGCAGCGACGGTGTAAAACATGATGAATATGGCAATGTGATCGACAGTGACAACACTGTAAATCCGGAGGATGTAGATACTTCATCCAGTTCTTCCAGCTCATCCAGTGGTTCTGGCTCTTCTATCGTAGACTATGCACTGCAGTTTGTCGGAAACCCGTATGTATGGGGTGGAACAAGCCTTACAAGCGGTGCGGACTGCTCTGGATTTACACAGAGTGTATATGCACAGTTTGGCTACAGCCTTCCGAGAACATCCTACGAGCAGCAGAACTGGGGAACTGAGGTTTCTTATGCAGATGCACAGCCAGGCGACCTGATCTGCTATGGTGGACATGTTGCAATCTATATGGGCAATGGACAGATTGTACATGCGTCTAACTCCCAGGATGGTATTAAGATTAGTAATGATGCTACTTATAGGACTATTCTTTCTGTAAGAAGACCGTCATAATTTTTCATAAAATGTATGCATAAAAACGGTGGTGTAAAAACTGCCGTTTTTTTGTTTTGTGGGGCGGTCTTGCATTACAAATGCGCCACTGCTGGGTGCCCCCGGCAAACAAAAATGTTGACTTTCCAAAGATAAAGTATTAAAATGGCATAAAGCGCAACGGGGCACTTCATAGTTTCGTGCGCTTTTTTTTACTTTAAAGCAGTCCCATCTGCTTTATTCAACACGGTGATATGTTCCGCAAGGACATATGGATGAAAAATATATATTTCAGGAGGAAACGAAAATGAGAAAGAGCAAAATGTGGAGAATGTTGACAGTAGCAGCTGTAGCAGCATCTATGACATGCGGAGTATTTGGCGTACAGAGCGTAAGCGCGGCTGACAAAAAGACCCTCAAAGTTGCAATGGAATGCGGATACGCTCCATACAACTGGACACAGCCGGATGATTCCAACGGAGCAGTGCAGATCTCCGGAAGTTCCGACTATGCATATGGTTATGACGTTATGATGGCGAAGAAGATCGCAGACGAACTTGGCTACGACCTTGAGATCGTCAAACTTGACTGGGATTCCCTCGTACCGGCAGTTCAGTCCGGACAGGTTGACTGTGTTATCGCAGGACAGTCCATCACCAAAGAACGTCAGCAGATGGTTGATTTCACAGATCCATATTATTATGCATCGATCATCACTCTGGTAAAAGGGGATGGAGACTATAAAGACGCAGCAAGTGTAGAAGACCTCAAAGGAGCAACAGTTACTTCCCAGCAGAATACCATCTGGTATGATTCCTGCCTGCCGCAGATCCCGGACGGAAACATCCTTCCAGCACAGGAAAGTGCACCGGCAATGCTGGTAGCTCTGGAATCCGGTAAATGTGATGCAGTCGTAACAGATATGCCTACAGGAAAAGCTGCCTGCGTAGCTTACCCGGATTTCAAACTCCTTGACTTCACAGGAACAGACGGAGAATTCGAAGTATCTGACGAGGACATCAACATCGGTATCTCCCTCAAGAAAGGAAACAATGAACTCAAAGATGCGATCAACGGAGTTTTAAGCGAGATGACAGAAGACGACTTCAACGATATGATGGACGAAGCAATCTCAGTTCAGCCACTGTCCAGCGAGTCATAAAGGAGGAGCAAAATGCTGCCTGAAAGTTTTGGAGGAAGAATCATATATCTTCTTCAGCAATATGGTCCCTCTTTCGCGAAGGGAGCCGGAGTCAGCATGTGGCTGGCACTGGTCGGAACACTTTTTGGATGCATCATCGGTTTTCTCGTAGGTATCGTGCAGACGATCCCGGTAGACAAAAACGATTCCACAGCCAAGAAGGTACTGATCAAAATCGTGAAATTTATCCTTGCCTGCTATGTGGAGTTCTTCCGTGGAACTCCTATGATGGCACAGGCAATGTTTATCTACTTCGGTAGTGCATACCTGTTCAATATCAATATGTCCATGTGGTTTGCCGCGATCTTCATCGTATCCATCAACACAGGTGCATACATGGCAGAGACTGTCCGCGGCGGTATCCTTTCCATTGACCCGGGTCAGACAGAAGGAGCCAAGGCGATCGGCATGACACATGTACAGACCATGATCAATGTTATTTTGCCACAGGCACTGCGTAACATCATGCCGCAGATCGGCAACAACCTGATTATCAACATCAAAGATACCTGTGTACTTTCCATCATCGGTACGGTAGAACTTTTTTACACGACCAAAGGTGTGGCAGGTGCACTGTATACATACTTTGAGTCCTTCACAATTGCCATGGTCATTTACTTTATCATGACCTTTACCTGTTCCAGGATCCTTCGCGTGATCGAGCGTAAGATGGACGGACCGGACAACTATGACCTGGCAACCGCAGATACCCTGACACATACAAGTGGTATGTATTCTTATAAGGAAAGGAAGGACAACAGAGAATGAGTGAAACGATCCTGGAAGTGCAGCACCTGGGAAAATCCTTCGGAACACATGAGATCCTGAGAGACATTGATTTCTCTGTAAAACCGAAAGATGTTACCTGCATCATCGGACCTTCCGGTTCAGGTAAATCCACACTGCTGCGCTGTATGAACCTTCTGGAGACACCTTCATCCGGCGAGATCCGCTACCACGGAACAAACATCATGGACAAACACGTGAACGTTCCGAAGTACCGCTCCAAAGTCGGCATGGTGTTCCAGAACTTTAACCTTTTTAACAATATGACAGTTCTCAAAAACTGCACAGTCGGACAGGAAAAAGTCCTCAAAAAAAGCAAAGAAGAGGCACACAAAAACGCAATGATGTATCTCGAAAAAGTCGGCATGGCCCCATACATCAATGCAAAGCCGAAACAGCTTTCCGGTGGACAGAAGCAGAGGGTAGCGATCGCAAGAGCCCTTGCGATGGAACCCGAGATCCTGCTCTTTGACGAGCCGACATCCGCCCTCGACCCGCAGATGGTCGGAGAGGTTCTGGAAGTCATGAGAACCCTTGCCAAAGATGGTCTGACGATGATCATCGTCACACATGAGATGGCCTTCGCCAGAGATGTGGCGAAGCATGTGATCTTCATGGGCGATGGAGTTATCGTGGAAGAGGGAACTTCCCATCAGATCTTTGAAGATCCACAGAAAGAACAGACGAAGGAATTTCTGAGCCGTTTCAGAAATTCCTGATGGGAACTGCCCAGCGGGGCGGCTGTTTGGCAAATAAGAAAACCCTGAGGGGGACGATCTCATAGTTGCGAAGGCCGATTGTCCCCCTCAGACTCCCCCTTTTTGGCCACGCCTGGTGCATCAAGACGGAACGGGTTGACGTCAACTGTTTAAGGCTGTTTCGCTGACGCGAAAAGCGCGGGAACTTGAGCTTGCGAGAACTGGGGTTCCCGCGAGCACGTCGAAGGCGTGATGTTGACGGGCCCGTAGTATGTGATACTGCGGAAGCAGGTAGAACAATAGAATACGTAGGATTGATTAGTTTCAGGCGCAAATCTGAACTATACAGAAAAACCAACAACATAAGTAAGCGCAGACTCATGGGGCAACCGTGCAAGTCTGCGCTTATTTATACGAAAATCTTCTTACATGCCAATGTAAATCGCGGGCACATGGGAAGTCTCCATGAAACATTGTTTTAATAAAAATACAATATCCAGCAAAAAAAAACTAGACAACACACAAAATATAATATATGCTTGAAAAGCAAATCAAATAACATTTGTTGGTTTTGAACCAGCCTCTATAAGTTCCAGTAAAATATTTTTTATTTTACATACACGGATTAAAAGGGAAACCGGTCGAATTCCGGTACGATCCCGTCACTGTGATAGGGAGTTGCGAAACATAATCCACTGGAGTGGCAGTCGCCAGTCTGGGAAGGAGTTTTGGAGCAAAGATCTTAAGTCAGGAGACCTGCTTATGGATGATCAGATATGATTCTTACGGTAGATAGGAAACATTGTTTTTTTGTGTGCAAACGTCCGTATTATGTTGTTTACGGATGTTTTTTTCTGCGCTTTTATTCAAAGGTGTATTTCCCCTGCCATTTTTAAAATTGAATCTGATCCAGTTAAAGTCGCTGATACTGTGAACGAAGTAAACAGTAACAAAACCTCTACAATGTAGGAAGGAGAAACAATGTCAAAAAAACAATTTGGAAAAAGGCTTCTGCAGATCCTGATCGTTCTGATCGGTGTAAGTTTCTTTACATTTGGACTTACTTACCTTTCACCAGGTGACCCGGCGGAG
>UMLO01009703.1_pt1 | contig 12583 bp, 10 predicted proteins | sample 1966551 | NCBI WGS metagenome assembly UMLO01 (sample SAMEA4836201, study PRJEB28245) | human gut metagenome | biome: gut microbiome; material: fecal sample | place: Denmark | collected 2008
GGATGATTTTGCCGATTTCAGCTTTGGCAAGATCGAGCTGTAAATCCTGCTGAGTTTTGCACAATGCGGCCCCCTTCCGGTGGAAAACTGGAAGGGGGCTTTTTGTCTCTTTCCTTTTTCGTCGCTTCGTGATACAATAATTCTGATTTGAGAGCGGAGGGAGAGCACCAACATGGAACATTCAACGATCGCGGCCATTGCAACCGCGCCCGGCGCAGGCGGCATTGCCGTGGTGCGTCTTTCCGGCCCGGAGAGCTATGCCGTGGCGGCAAAGGTGTTCTGCCCGGCCAATCCCGATAAGCGGGTGGAGAAGGCTAAGGGCTACACCGCCCTGTTTGGACATTTCATGGAAGGGGAGGAAGCCTTTGACGAGGGCGTGGCCCTCTTCTTCCGGGCTCCCCACAGCTACACCGGCGAGGATGTGGTGGAGCTTTCCTGCCACGGCGGCAGTGCGGTGGCCCGGCGGCTGGTGGAAAGCTGCATCGCAGCCGGTGCCGCCCCCGCCGCCCCCGGCGAGTACACCCGCCGCGCCTTCCTGAACGGCAAGCTGGGGCTGACCCAGGCCGAGGCCGTTATGGACCTGATCTCTGCCGATGGCAGACAGGGTGCGGCGCTGGCCAATGCCTCCCTGAACGGCGCGCTGGCGAAGAAGATCGGGGCTGAAAAGGATGCCCTGACCGCCCTGCAGGCCCATCTGACTGCTTGGGTGGATTTCCCCGAGGAGGACGTTCCCGCGCTGGAGGATGCCCAGCTGGTATCCACCCTGACTGCCGTGAAGGAAGAGCTGGACACCCTCATCCGGAATTATGATGCCGGTGCTGTCCTGCGGGAGGGTGTGGACTGTGCCATCGTGGGGCGGCCCAATGCGGGCAAGTCCACTCTGCTCAATCTGTTGGCCGGGTTCGACCGGGCCATCGTCACCCCCGTGGCGGGCACCACCCGGGATGTGGTGGAGCAGGCTGTCCGGCTGGGGGACATCCGGCTGAACCTGTTCGACACGGCCGGTCTGCGGGAGACCGAGGATGCGATCGAGGCCGAAGGCATCCGCCGCAGCTGGAAAAAGCTGGACGAGGCGGGGCTGATCCTGGCGGTGTTCGATGGCTCTGAGCCCCTGACCCGGGAGGATCTTGCGCTGGCGCAGCGGTGCGCTGGCCGCCCGGCCATTGCACTGGTCAACAAAGAGGACAAGCCCACTCAGTTTGACGCAGAGATCATTGCAGGCGATTTTGCCATGGTGCTCCCGGTCTGCTGTCAGGAAGAGGGGAGCCGCAGGGTGATCGCTGCTGCCGTTGCCCGCCTGCTGGGCACCAACAACATCGACCCCCACGCTGCCAGCCTTTCGGGCCAGCGCCAGCTTGCCGCCGCCACCCGCGCGCGGGATGCAGTGGCCGGTGCGCTGGATGCGGTCAGCGGTGGGTTCGGGCTGGATGCCGTATCGGTCTGTGTGGACGATGCGCTGGATGCCCTCTGTGACCTCACCGGTGAAAATGCGTCGGAGAATGTCATCAATGAAGTGTTTGAGCGGTTCTGCGTGGGGAAGTAATGAGGAATGTTCTCTTTTGCGTGCCAAAAGAGAACCAGAAAAGCACCCGCTACTTTCGAAGCGCGGGAGGCACGAACTAGGGGCTGCTCGCCCCTAGTGACCCCAAAGAAGTGAGCTCCAAACAAAAATGCTGGAGATTCGCGCTCCCGCGCGAAGATCTCTTAACCGCATTTTTGCTTTCCACCGATTTGAAGTCGCTGCGCGACGGGCTGTGTAGGTACAGTTTCGATTGTTCCATTGACAATAGAGGGAATCCGAAAAAGTTATGAACCATTTAGGAGATTATGATGTGATCGTAATAGGCGCGGGCCACGCTGGCATTGAAGCGGCCCACGCTGCTGCCACGCTGGGTGCCAAAACGGCGGTGTTTACCATGAGCCTGGATGCCATTGGCAACATGCCCTGCAATCCCAGCATCGGCGGAACTGCAAAAGGAACGCTGGTACGCGAATTAGATGCGCTGGGCGGTGTGATGGGCCTTGCGGCGGATGCCACCTACCTGCAGAGCCGGATGCTGAACAAGGGCAAAGGCCCTGCCGTTCATGCCCTGCGCGTTCAGACCGACCGCAAGCGCTACCACGAATATATGAAGCACGCCCTTGAGCTCACACCCGGCCTTGCCATCCATCAGGCCGAGGTGGTGGGCATTGAGGTGGAGAACGGCCATGTCAAGGGCGTTGTGACCCAGCTGAACGGGGAGTACAGCGCAAAGTGTGTGGTCATTGCCACGGGCACCAATCTGGGTGGCAAAATTTTTGTCGGTGATGCGTGGTATGCTTCCGGCCCTGACGGGATGCACGCCGCCAATGCCCTGACCGAAAGCCTGAAAGCCGCCGGTTTGCCTCTGCGGCGGTTCAAGACCGGTACCCCTGCCCGCGTTCACCGGAGAAGCATCGACTTCTCCAAGCTGGAATGCCAGCCCGGCGACCCGGACAGTGAACTGCAGCCCTTCAGCTTCCTGACGGATGCACCCATGCACAACAAGGTCGAATGCTGGATCGCCTACACCAACCCCGAGACCCACCGGATCATTCTGGACAACATCCAGCGCAGCCCGCTCTATGGCGGCATGATCGAGGGGGTTGGCCCCCGGTACTGCCCCTCCATTGAGGATAAGGTGGTGCGCTTTGCGGGCAAGGACCGGCACCCCATCTTTGTGGAGCCCTGCGGCGAGAACACCGAGGAAATGTATCTGCAGGGTGCGTCCAGCAGCCTGCCCGAGGATGTACAGAACGCCTTTTACCGGAGCATTCAGGGGTTTGAACACATTGAGATCATGCGCCCGGCCTACGCCATCGAGTATGACTGCGTAGACCCGACCAGTCTGGAAGCCACGCTGGAGAGCAAGGTGGTGCGGGGCCTGTATGGCGCGGGCCAGTTCAACGGCACCTCCGGCTACGAGGAAGCTGCCGCGCAGGGTCTGCTGGCCGGTCTGAACGCTGCCCGCAGTGCAAAAGGGGAGAGTCAGCTGATTCTGGAGCGCCAGACCAGCTATCTGGGCACGCTGGTGGATGACCTTGTCACCAAGGGTGTCATGGACCCTTACCGCATGATGACCAGCCGGAGCGAGTACCGCCTGACCCTGCGGCAGGACAACGCCGATCAGCGGCTGACCCCCATTGGCCGGGAGTATGGTCTGGTGCAGGATGACCGCTGGGCAAAATACCAGCACACCCAGAGCATTCTGGAGGCGGAGCGCCGCCGCCTGCACGAGACCCACCTGCGCACCGCTGACCTGCGCGCTGCCATGGAAGCAGCCGGGCTGACCCCTGCCGCGGAGGGCGGCATTGCCGAGGAGCTGCTCCGCCGCCCCGAGATCAGCTACCCGCTGTTGGCGGGTGTGATCGGCTGGGGCGAGGGCATCACCCCCATGCTGACCGAGCGGCTGGAGACCGAGATCAAGTACGCAGGCTACATTGCCCGGCAGGATCGGATGATCCGTGACGTGGCCCGCCACGAAAAGACCCTGATCCCCGCAGATTTTGAGTATGCTGATCTGACCGGCCTGACGCTGGAGGCTCGTGAGAAGCTGACCCGCATCCGCCCGAAGAATCTGGGGCAGGCGGGCCGCATCCCCGGCGTGTCGCCCTCTGATGTGGCGCAGCTGAGCATTGCTTTAACAGTGAGAGAGAAAACCTGATGCAATGCCAGGGCCCTCTCCTGGTAGGGGAGCCTTTGGTAGAAAGATAAAAGAATTGCCTCACACGAAAAGGGACAGATAAATGATCGACAAGAACAGATTAGAACAAAAATGTTCCATGTGGAACATTGCGCTGACCGGGGAACAGCTGGACCAGCTGGATGCCTTTGCGCAGATCCTGGTGGACTACAACCAGAAGGTCAATCTGACCGCCATCACTGACCCGGAAGGCATTGAGGACAAGCACTTCCTCGACAGCCTGCTGTTTGCCAGCCAGCCCGAGGTAGCAGGGAAGATGGTGGACGTGGGTGCTGGTGCCGGATTCCCGGGCATCGTGACAAAGATCTACAAGCCTGAGCTGGAGCTGACCCTGATGGAGCCCACCGGCAAGCGGGTGGAGTTCTTGAAGTATGCCTGCGCTCAGCTGGGCCTGACCGGGGTGGAGTTTGCCAAGGAGCGCGCCGAGGAAGCCGCCCGCAAAGCATGGCGGGAGCAGTTTGATCTGGCCTCTGCCCGTGCGGTGGCGGCTCTGCCCATGCTGGCCGAGTACTGCCTGCCGCTGGTCAAGGTGGGTGGCAGCTTCCTTGCCATGAAAGGCGCTTCCGGCGAGGAGGAGCTGGCTGCAGCCCGCGGTGCCATCCGGAAGCTGGGCGGTGAGTATAAGGAGACCCGCACCCTGCATCTGCCGGGCGGCGATACCCGCACCCTCATCCTCTGCAAAAAGATTTCGCAAACTCCGACAGCCTACCCCAGAAACGGTGGAAAGATCGCAAAGTCTCCGCTGAAATAACGCAAAACCGCAAGATAAATGCCAAGCCCTGCCGAACGATTCTTCTGGCAGGGCTTTTTGATTTCTGGTACACTGGAGCTGCAATGAGCAAGTTTTCCACCGTTTCCCGGGAAACAGTGGAAAACTGCGTCACATTTCAGCGAAAGGGGAAAGAATCATGTTTGAATGGAAGAAATCTGCCGGAAAGATTTACACCCTGCCTGTGGAAAGCATCCGTCCCTCGCCGTTTCAGGCTCGGACTGTTTTTGATGAAAAGGAGCTGGCGGGGCTGGCCCAGAGCATCCGGGAAAACGGCCTGCTTCAGCCCATCTCGGTGCGGAAGGTCGAGGGCGGTTACGAGCTGGTGGCAGGGGAGCGGCGGCTCCGCGCCTGCAAGCTGGCCAGGATGGAGACCATCCCGGCCATCCTCTGTGACTGCGGCGACCAGCGGACTGCGGCGCTGGGTCTGCTGGAAAACATCCAGAGGGAAGACCTGAACCCCTTTGAGCAGGCACAAGGGCTGCGGGATGTGATCGCCCTTTGGGACTGCACCCAGGCCGAGGCGGCCAAACGGCTGGGAATGGCACAGCCAACCCTTGCCAACAAGCTGCGGCTGCTGCAGCTGACCACCGACCAAAGGCAGTTCGTGTTGGACAATGGCCTGACCGAGCGCCACGCCCGGGCTGTCCTGCGCCTGCCCGAGAACCGGCGGAGCGAAGCCCTTATCACCATTGCCAAGCGGCGGATGAATGCCCGGCAGACCGACCTGTACATTGAGCAGGTGCTCAATGCTGCCGCCCCGGGCAGACACCGCATCTCTATGGTCAAGGATGTGCGCATCTTTGTCAACACCATCGACCATGCCATCCGGCTGATGACGGACAACGGTGTGCCAGCCACGGCCCACAGGGAAGAGCGGGACGGCTATATCGAATACACGGTGCGCATCCCAACCGCAGCCGCGCAAAGATAAAACGCATCGCAATTTTCACAAAAAATGCAATTCCACAGGGTTTTTACGCAAAATAATCGGGAAACCGGTTCAAAAAGCCGCGCTGATGTGCTATACTAGTCTTTAAAGGGGCTTTGCTGGCGGGAAAACAGCGGAGCCCGGCCTCGAATGTTCCACGTGGAACAAATAATTTTCCCGGGAGGAAACAAAGAGCGTGGCTAAAATCGTTGCAATTGCAAACCAAAAAGGCGGCGTGGGCAAGACCACCACGGCCGTGAACCTTTCGTCCTGCGTTGCGGCTCTGGGCAAAAAGACGCTCATCGTCGATCTGGACCCGCAGGGCAATACCACCACCGGTTACGGCATTCCCAAGCGGAGTGTCGATGTGGGTACTTATGAGCTGCTGATCGGTGAGGCGGAGGCAAAGGATGCCATCCGCAAGACCGAGTTCCGCACCGATGTCATCGGTTCCAACACCCGGCTTGCGGGTGCGGGTCTGGAAATGATCGATCTGCCGGGCCGCGAAAGCCGCCTGCGCAAGGCGCTGGCCTCGGTGCAGAAGGACTACGACTTCATCTTTGTGGACTGCCCGCCCAGCCTGGATCTGCTCACCCTGAACGGTCTGTGCGCCTGCGACAGCGTGCTTATCCCCATCCAGTGTGAGTATTACGCACTGGAGGGCCTGTCGGAGCTTATCAGCACCCTCAAGACCATCCGCAAGAAGTACAACCCCTATCTGGACATCGAGGGCGTGGTGTTCACCATGTTCTCCGGGCGGTTCAACCTGACGCTGCAGGTGGTGGATCAGGTCAAAAAGTATTTTGGCACCAAGGTCTACAAGACCACCATCCCGCGCACCATCCGCATCTCGGAAGCGCCCAGCTACGGCCAGCCCATCAATTTCTATGAGCCCAAGGGCAAGGGCAGCGAGGCCTATATGGATCTCGCCATTGAGTTCGTAAAGAACAACCGCCCGCATGAACCGGCACGCCGCCGCACAAAAGGGAACAGTGCCCCCGCCGGGCAAAAAAGCGCACTGGAACAAGTGAAGCAGGGGGAAGCGTAACCTATGGCAAAAAAAAGAGGAGGACTGGGCCGGGGCCTGGAAAGTCTGTTTGAGGACACAGCCCCCAGCTTTGAGTCCGATAACCGGATCGAGACGCTGCCCCTGCGGGAGATCGAGCCGGACCCGGCTCAGCCCCGCAAGACCTTTGATGAGGAAACGCTGGCAGAGCTGGCGGCCAGCATCTCAGAGCACGGTTTGCTGCAGCCCATCGCGGTGCGGCCCCACGGGGTGGACCGCTATCTCATCGTGGCCGGTGAGCGCCGCTGGCGTGCCTGCCGGATGGCGGGCCTGACCGAGGCACCCGTCGTCGTGAAGGATGTCACGGATGAGCAGGCCATGGAGCTGGCGCTGGTGGAAAACCTTCAGCGCGAGGATCTGGACCCGGTGGAAGAAGCACTGGGCATCCGGGAGCTGATGACCCGCTGTGACCTGACCCAGGAGCAGGCCGCCCGCAAACTGGGCAAGAGCCGCAGTGCGCTGGCCAACAGCCTGCGTCTGCTCAACCTGCCCGAAACGGTGCTGGAGCTGCTGAAGAGCGGTTTCCTCACCACGGGCCACGCAAAGGTGGTGCTGGGCCTGCCCACCCCGGAGCTGCAGGAGCAGGCGGCACAGATCATTGCCGACCATGAGCTGAATGTCCGGCAGGCAGAGGCCCTGTGCAAGAAGCTGGCCAAGCCCCCCAAAGAGCCTGTGGAGCCCGCCCCGCGCGGCACCCTGCCTGTGGAGGTGGAGGAGAGCCTGAAGCAGGCACTGGGCAGTGAGGTCAATGTGGCCTACCACGATGGCAAGGGCAAGCTGACCGTCCATTTCTACTCGGATGAGCAGCTGAAGGCTTTTGCAAACTTATTAGGGCAATATCAGGTTGAGGATTAAACCTCTCCGTCATTGTTGTTGCCCAGTAGGAGAGGCCTTGGCAGCCGATGGAAGCTTTTCGTATACGCCAGAGGCTCCCAGGGGAGCTGGCGGGCGCAAGCCCGACTGAGAGGTTGTACGAAGGCAAGCCTGCCCGAGAAGAAAAACATAGCGATCTAAGGCGCACGCCGCCTTTGAACGGCATGGGAAAGGGCTTACCCGCCCCATGCGAACCGAAATAGAGTAAGGAGAGTAAATCATGCTTGATATCAAATTTGTCCGTGACAACCCGGATGCTGTCAAGGAAAACATCAAGAAGAAGTTCCAGGATGCCAAGCTCCCTCTGGTGGATGAAGTCATCGAGAAGGACGCAAAGTACCGCGAGTGCCTGAAGGAAGTTGAGAGCCTGAAGGCTGCCCGCAACAAGCTGAGCAAGGCCAACGGCCCCCTGTTCGGTCAGCTGAAGAAGTGCACCGATGAGGCCCAGAAGGCCCAGCTGCAGGCACAGATCGATGCCAACAACGCCGCCGTCAAGGCCGACGCGGACAAGATGGCAGAGCTGGAAGCCGAGGAAGCCAAGCTGGCTGACCGCATCCAGGAGATCATGTACACCATCCCCCAGATGATCGACCCCAGTGTGCCCATCGGCCCCGATGATACCTACAACGTGGAGGCTCAGCGCTTTGGCGAGCCTGTGGTGCCCGATTTCCCCATCCCGTACCACACCGAGATCATGGAGAGCTTTGACGGCATCGATATGGACGCTGCTGGCCGCGTTGCCGGCAATGGCTTCTACTACCTGCTGGGCAACATTGCCCGCCTGCATGAGGCTGTGCTGGCTTATGCCCGCGACTTTATGATCGACAAGGGCTTCACCTATGTCATTCCTCCCTTTATGATGCACGGCAACGTGGTGCAGGGCGTGATGTCCTTCCCCGAAATGGATGCCATGATGTACAAGATCGAGGGCGAGGATCTGTACCTGATCGGTACCAGTGAGCACACCATGATCGGCCGCTTCATCGACCAGACCCTGGACGAGGCTACTCTGCCTCTGACCCTGACCTCCTACAGCCCCTGCTTCCGCAAGGAGAAGGGCGCACACGGCATCGAGGAGCGCGGCATCTACCGCATCCACCAGTTCGAGAAGCAGGAGATGATCGTGGTCTGCCGCCCCGAGGAGAGCGCCGACTGGTACGAGAAGCTCTGGAAGAACTCCGTGGAGCTGTTCCGCAGCATGGAGATTCCCGTGCGCCAGCTGAACTGCTGCTCCGGCGATCTGGCTGACCTGAAGGTCAAGAGCTGCGATATCGAGGCCTGGAGCCCCCGCCAGCAGAAGTACTTTGAGGTCTGCTCCTGCTCCAACCTGGGCGATGCACAGGCACGCCGCCTGCACATCCGCGTCAAGGGCAAGGATGGCAAGAGCTATCTGGCCCACACCCTGAACAACACCTGCGTGGCTCCTCCGCGTATGCTGATCGCCTTCCTGGAGAATCATCTGCAGGCCGATGGCTCCGTGACCATCCCCAAGGTGCTGCAGCCCTACATGGGCGGCCTGGAAGTTATGGTTCCTACCCACAAGAAGGGCTGAACCTGAACTTTTCCACAAAGCACTCATAAAATGTTGAAAACCCCGCCGTCCGCGTGATGCAGACAGCGGGGTTTTGTTGTGTGGAAAAAACAAAAAGAAAAAAGCTCCTGATTTTTCAATCAGAAGCTTTTTGGTGACCCGTACGGGAATCGAACCCATGTTACAGCCGTGAAAGGGCCGTGTCTTAACCGCTTGACCAACGGGCCTCAAAAACACAGAGCTTCGCTAAAACCTCCGACATCCATCATCCACTACTGCGGACGACCGTCCCCCTTATCTTAGCGAAACTCTGTAACGTGGTAGCGGTAACTGGATTTGAACCGGTGACACTTCGGGTATGAACCGAATGCTCTAGCCAACTGAGCTATACCGCCATATTTATTTTGTGCACTTGAACAGTGCTTTATTATTATATCCAATCGACCGCGATTTGTCAACAATTATTTCGCAAAAATTCAAAAATTTCTGAAATATCTCCTTCCATGGCGTAAAAAAGACGCTGTAACAGAAAAAACGTTACAGCGTCTTGCGTAAATCATTCCCGATATTTCTCCATCATTTCCTTGAACAGCACAGCCGGAGAGGGCGGCGTGTAGGTAATGGCGTTGGCACCCGCCGCAATGGTGGCGGAAATGCTCTCGCCGGTCTTGCCGCCGCTGGCGATGATGGGCACATCCGGAAACTGCTCCCGGATCTTTGCCACCACCCGGGGCGTGTCGGTGCTGCAGGCCACATTCAGGATGGATGCCCCGGAATCAATGCGGCTCTGGATGTTGGTATCCTCTTTTGTCACCGTGATGATGACCGGGATGTCCACCACCCGCGAGACCGCCAGCAGGTTCAGGTCAGAGATGGGGGAATTGAGCACCACGCCCATGGCACCCTGGCTCTCCACGTCGCGGGCAAGGTTCAGGGTGCGCACGCCGTGGGTGGTGCCGCCGCCCACACCGCAGAACACCGGGATGTAGGATGCCTTGATGATGGCATCGCTGATGGCCTGCTGTGGCGTGAAAGGATAGACCGCGAACACCGCATCCGCGTCGCAGTTGCGGATGATGGCAAGGTCGGTGGTGAATACAAAGCTTTTCAGCCGCCGCCCGTTGATGACGATGCCGCTGGCGGCATACACCTCCTGGGGCATTTTCAGGATGTTGTGGCGCAGGCGGCTCTCTACGTTGGGGAAAGTTTTCTTTTCAGCTGCCATGGGCAAGTCCTCCGTTTCTCAATTGTTTCAAATAGGAACTATATTATAGGAAAACAGGGGAGTTTATGCAAGAAACATCCTGTGAACAGTCTGCAAATAAAAATCGACCCTCTCCGTCCGTGCTTCATAGCACCGGAGAGGGTCGTTCCTTTAATGTGTTCTAACGTATTCTAAAATATCCTCAGGCACGCCGGCCAGTGCATCAGCTCCGGCAGCAGTCAGCTCTGCGCGGCCCCGGAAGCCCCACAGCGCCCCCATGGCAGGCAGACCGGCATTGTGCCCGGTCAGGATATCTACATCGCTGTCGCCCACAAACAGGGTGCTGGCAGGGTCTGCGTGCAGGTCCTGCATCAGGCTGTAAACACCGGTGGGGTCGGGCTTGGTGGGCACGCCCGGGCGGCTGCCCCGCACCAGAACAAACCGACCTGCCCCGAAATAATGCTCGATGATCTTGCCGCACAGCGGGTCAGCCTTGTTGGAGAACACCGCGCACTGCACGCCCGCGGTGTTCAGCGCGTCAATGAGGGCAGCAATGCCCGGGTAAGGCGCGGTCTTGTCCTCCTTGTGGGCATCGTACCGGGCGGTAAACTCCGCCAGCGTGGCAGTCAGCTGCTCCGGTGTGCGGGCATCGGCGGGCGAAAACCGCTCCACGAGCTTCGGGATGCCGTTGCCCACCATGTGCTTGAACTGCTCCACCGTAAACTCCGGCCACCCGTGCTGTGCGCACACCCAGTTACCTGCATCGGCCAGGTCGTCGATGGTGTTCAGCAAAGTGCCGTCTAAATCAAATAATACTGTATGAATCATAACAATTTTACTTCCCCTAAAAACAATAACGTTATCTTTATGCCAAGGGCTCCCCTTATTGGGGGAGCTGTCGCCGATCGGCGGCTGAGAGGTTTAATTCGTTTCCATAAATCTGAAAAATTTCTCCGCATCCCGCAGCGGCACGCTTCGCACCTTGAGCTTTACCCAGCCGGGAAAGGTCAGGGTCAGGCTGGTGCGGCCAACGCTGGCAGCCCAGGGGCTTTGTGCTGCGGTCAGGCAGACATCCGGGTGCAACACACAGATGCAGTGCAGGTAGAGCCCCTGCTGCCGCCGCAGGGTCATGCGGCCCTCCCGCAGCCAGAGTCCCTCCCGCCGGTAGCCAGCCGCGGCCCCGGCCAGCAGTGCCCCAAAGAAGAACGTGGGGATGAGCAGGGTCACGGTCAGCTGGGGCAGCACTGTGGCCGAGACCAGCGTCAGCAGCAGGCAGAGGGCAAAGGGAATGCCTGCCGGTGCAAAAAAGATGAGACTGCGCTGCTCGGTGCGGGCCAGCAGGTCGGGCGGCATCCGGAACTCCGGCAGCAGCTCTCGGAACAATGCTTCCTCGCCGCTGCGGCAGACGAACAGCGGCAGCTCGGGGGAGCAGCCGCCTGCCGTTACAAAGACCGGCCAGCGTTTTATCAGCCGGGCGGCGGGGGAGATGCGGACATCTGCAAAGCTGATCTCGCTTGTCCGCACCCGGCACTCGAAGTGCCCCAGCCAGCCGCCCCGGCTGCCGATCTGGTCGGCTGTGTGCCAGACAGTGTAGTGCACGGTCTGGGCAAAGCTGCGCATCAGGCTGGCCCCCAGCAGAAAGCCTGCGGCCGCCAGCAGCCACGCCGCGCCTGCGGGGAGCCACCGCGCCGCGAATCGGGCCAGAAAGCTCACCTGGATCTGGGCAAAAACGGCAGGGTTCCAGTCCGGAACATCCCGGGTCTGGCGCACGGCCAGCACGAACAGGGCCAGCGTGGAGAGGCCGTTGGCTCCCAGAAAGCCCAGCGCCGCCCGTTCCCCTCCGGCGGGCCGGTGCAGGACAGGCTTTACCAGAGGCATCAGCTGGTCTGCCACCGCCTCGGCATCGGCTTTGGGCAGGCAGACCGAAAGGGTGTGCTTTTGCACCGCGCCCACCGGGTAAAGGGTCAGGCGGCTTGCCCCGGCCATCCGGTAGAGCAGGGGCCGGTCGATGGTCAGTGCCGCCAGCATCTCGCCCCGCAGGGCACGATCCAGCCGGATGCCCAGCCGCCAGTACAGATGAAAGACTCCGGTGTCATCCATGCTCCAGCTGCTCACACGCAGGATGCCCCAGCTCACTGCGCAGAGTAAGAGGAACAGCAGCGCATCCTGCCGCAGAGCCGTGTGCAGGGCTGTCCAGTTCCGCTCAAACAGCACCTGAACCAGCGGCAGCAGATAGACCACCAGCGTCTTGCGCAGAAACCGCAGGACGGTAAAGGGGTGCAGGCGGCGTTCATTCATCGGATCTCCTCCGCAAGGGCATGGGTGAGGGCAGCGGCCTGCTCTGCCGGGACCGCCGGTAAAATAAGCCGCGTGCCCGGTGCCGTGATGACGACCACCGATACCCCTGCCAGCCGGAGCAGCGGCGTGCGCAGCCGGAACAGCCCTGTTACGGCCCTGCGGCGGACCGCCCGCCGCAGCGGGAAGACG
>UMLO01054301.1_pt1 | contig 12337 bp, 10 predicted proteins | sample 1966551 | NCBI WGS metagenome assembly UMLO01 (sample SAMEA4836201, study PRJEB28245) | human gut metagenome | biome: gut microbiome; material: fecal sample | place: Denmark | collected 2008
CCGAGCTGCCCCCGCCTCCGCCCAAGCCCGCACCTGTCGCCAATCCTCTGCGGACGGTGGATTCCTTTGGCCGGGCTGTCCGCCGCTCCACCGCACAGCTGAAGGCGCTGGATCTCTCCGCCGACGTGGATCGCACCACCGCTCGGAAAAAGCTGGACACCTGCCTTGCCAACTTAGAGGAGCTGCGGCGAACGGTGGAGGCCCTGAAAGCCGGTCTGGACGGCTGATCCCTCCCCTGCCCCGCGCTGTACGCGCCGCGCAAAACCCCATAGAAAACAACGGTAACGGGACGCATACGCGTCCCGTTACGTCATTTTGGCCGTCTTTCCATCCATTCGGCAAATCATTTTTACAAAGGCCGCAAGGAGCGTACCATGCAAATTTTTATTGAAAAAATTGAAAACCCAAACCAGGAGTTTTGGATCTGGAAGAGGAATATCACAAACAGACAGACGGGAGGCATCTACCCGTCAACGGTTTCAAATGTCGGCTCCGGCATCAGTGCAGCGATTTACCAAAAGGATGAGGCTGGTCATGTTACTCAAATCGCGCAGCTACAGCTCCCTGATTACGAAAAGCTGGTCGAGTACTATTCTGCCGGAAAAGAGATCAATTTAAATTATACATACATCGATGACTTCGCATGGCTTGGGGATGAACTGCCTTATGAGGTGGAATCACTTCCCTATACGGAACGTGAAGGCTTTTCCGCGCGGTGCGCCCTGCTGAATAACCATGGGGAACCGGCTCACTTCCACATCATGCAGTCAAAACTGAAAAAGGGTGATATGGATTTTTCCTATTCGGGCTTTTTCAACCTCAATCTGGATCTCTGCAATTTAAGCGTTGAACAGGGAAATCTTGTATTCGATTTTGCGCGCTTTGATCATTCCAATATTTCTGTTGGAATGATCGCGTGCGGAGGAAATCCGTACTTTTCTCCGGAAATTTCTTTTCGCTATATAAAAGCGGATACCGTAGAAATAGATACGATGCTGATGTCGCAAAGCCTTTCCCTGGATTTCTTATGCGCCAAAACCAGCAACACGACTATTTCATTAGATCCTCTTCCCACTACATTTAAAGAGATCTGCTTTGTGAAAGCTGCGGCAAATACCGTCACGATAACAAATGCGGAAATCGACACCGTGGATATCAGAGAGGCACATATTGATTCCTTAACGTTTCAGCGGTGTAAATTTCTCGAGTATGCTGAGATCGGCGGCCATATACAGGAGCTCCATATAGATGACTGCATAAACGCGGCTGTATGGAAGCTCTCTGTGCCGCAAGCCCAAACCCTCACCCTTTCCGGGACGATCAATACGGGAAGGATCTGCTTCACGGATTTTGTATCCGCAATTCCACCGCTTACCGCCGCATCCTCCAGCGATCCCGCGCAGCTGCTCATGTTAAAAGAGAATTTCAGGCAAACCGGCGAGTATGAGAATGAGGACATCTGCCATCTCTATTTTCAGAGATCTAAAACGAAATGTGAGCGGAATCGTCTGAAAAAAGCAGGGCGATATATGCTCGATGGCATAAGCGGCTATGGGACCAAACCATTCAGAATGCTGTTGGTGATCCTTGCGGTGATCGTGCTGTTTGGTACGCTATATTATTGCGCGCCCTTCCTGTCCTTCCATGGCGCAAGCACGTGGCTTGAGCATATCTACGCAAGCGGGATAACCTTTTTCGCTGTTGGCTACGGCGATTTATTTCCGCTGAATACCATTACAAAAATGGTGTCTCTGACAGAGGCTTTCCTCGGCGTCACTTCCACAAGTTACTTCTTGGTACTGCTGTCGCGGAAGGTCATACGCTGAGAGCCGTCACCAGACCATTCCCATCAAGCCGGAGCTGCCGCGCTCCTTGCGCGCGCCGCCGGGCGGAACCGAATAGCTCCACACAGTCATTTCAGTGGCATAATTTGCCCTTGTACTGATACGCTGCGTCTACGGTCGTAGTTCCCAATTTTCTCTCGTAGTGGTATAATAAAAAACCCTTTATATAGTCGTAGTATATAGTCGTAGTTCCCAATTTTCTCTCGTAGTGGTATAATAATAGTGTGCCGCTCCCACTCCGCCATCCTGTCGTAGTTCCCAATTTTCTCTCGTAGTGGTATAATTGATGTCAAAAACACGAACGCCGGGAATAAGTCGTAGTTCCCAATTTTCTCTCGTAGTGGTATAATTGTTTTAGGTAAAACCCGCGAGGCACAGCGGTCGTAGTTCCCAATTTTCTCTCGTAGTGGTATAATAGCTATTGACCTGCGCATAGCCCAGCGCTTGTCGTAGTTCCCAATTTTCTCTCGTAGTGGTATAATGAGCTGACCGAGGAGCAGAAGCAGGAAATCGTCGTAGTTCCCAATTTTCTCTCGTAGTGGTATAATATTGCTAACAAGCTGTGTTACGGTTGCAACGTCGTAGTTCCCAATTTTCTCTCGTAGTGGTATAATTCTAATGTACACCAAGGTACAGGCGACCAGGTCGTAGTTCCCAATTTTCTCTCGTAGTGGTATAATCGAGAAAGAGAGCGAAAGCACCAGAAACAAGTCGTAGTTCCCAATTTTCTCTCGTAGTGGTATAATGTAAAATTCACTGATTGGAAATTTACAGTTGTCGTAGTTCCCAATTTTCTCTCGTAGTGGTATAATGCCGATCCTGCATATAGGACACTGCCTCACGTCGTAGTTCCCAATTTTCTCTCGTAGTGGTATAATACACACAGAAAACGCGCTGGTAGACAATGGGTCGTAGTTCCCAATTTTCTCTCGTAGTGGTATAATGTAGCCCAAGCAATCCGCCCGGCTACGCCGGTCGTAGTTCCCAATTTTCTCTCGTAGTGGTATAATCAAAAGCAACGATAACAAAGGTCAAAATCAGTCGTAGTTCCCAATTTTCTCTCGTAGTGGTATAATAACGAGGACTTAAACCGCTGAAAGGAATATGTCGTAGTTCCCAATTTTCTCTCGTAGTGGTATAATAAGCGACACGAAGATTATTAAGCGCTTGTTGTCGTAGTTCCCAATTTTCTCTCGTAGTGGTATAATGCATAACCCAACCACGGATACCGTCAAGAAGTCGTAGTTCCCAATTTTCTCTCGTAGTGGTATAATACCAAACATAATCTGGCTGGACCTCGCGGAGTCGTAGTTCCCAATTTTCTCTCGTAGTGGTATAATCTGGTCTATATCGCGGAATGGTGTAAGGGTAGTCGTAGTTCCCAATTTTCTCTCGTAGTGGTATAATCATGCAATACATTGTATCATGCAACTGGTTGTCGTAGTTCCCAATTTTCTCTCGTAGTGGTATAATTTTTGCAAGAGTCAGAATTTCGTCAGGTTTGTCGTAGTTCCCAATTTTCTCTCGTAGTGGTATAATAAAGTGACCTTTGGTGTCACTCAGCACAGTGTCGTAGTTCCCAATTTTCTCTCGTAGTGGTATAATGATCATGTACGTTGGTTTTCTTACAGTTCGGTCGTAGTTCCCAATTTTCTCTCGTAGTGGTATAATAACTATTCCAAAACACAGTATAAGTATTGTGTCGTAGTTCCCAATTTTCTCTCGTAGTGGTATAATAAGTCTTGCCGGTGGCTCGCCCTCCAACTGGTCGTAGTTCCCAATTTTCTCTCGTAGTGGTATAATTCCGTTTCAGGCCCAGCAGGCTTACTGTTGCGTCGTAGTTCCCAATTTTCTCTCGTAGTGGTATAATTTAGATATTTATAATATGGCTGGTTTTGAAGTCGTAGTTCCCAATTTTCTCTCGTAGTGGTATAATAGGCGAAAATCAAGAACGCAAATTCAACGCTTTTAGCACGTCTTTCTCATCACAAGGCAGGCAAAAGCACAAAAATACGGAACGATTTCTGTGAGAAGTCGTTCCGTATTTTTCTTAAAAAATCATCAGTTGCTCAAATTGCTGCGGCTTGTCGTATGGCGTTGGCTTGCCCACCAGCAGTTCAATGGCATTATACTGTTTTTCGGTAATCACCAGCATCCGCACAGAGCCCTTTGACGGAAGCGCCAACAGAATTCTTTTCTTGTGGGTCTCCACGGAATCCCGGCCGTTGCAGACACGCGCATACACAGAGTACTGTACCATGTGGTATCCATCGCCCACCAGAAAATTCCGGAACTGCGTCGCGCTGCGCCGCTCCGCCTTGGTTTTGACCGGCAGGTCGAACATCACCAGTATTCTCATAAGCCTATTCATACTGATGCAGCTCCAAGGGGATCAGCTCCGGCAATTCCAGCAGATTCTCCCCCGCTGTAACGCTATTGGCCAAAGCCATACACACCCGGTCGATCGACAGCATGACCCTGTATCGTCTGTCCGCCTGCTTCACAAGATAATTGGTGAGATTGAAAAGCCCCGCTTTCTGCCGCGGCGTCAACACAACATCGTCTTTGGAGAAATTCTGCGCCACATAGAGATCGACAATGGGGCGAAAGGGTTCGATCAGGTCATCCGCCAGATTGAAGTTGTTCAACTCGCTTCGATGGTGCAGTCCGATGCAGGGCTCCAATCCATGCACAACAAGATTTCTGGCAATTCCGGCCCGCATGACCGCATAGCCGTAATTCAGCACCGCGTTCCGGGGATCATCGGAGCCTCTGAAAAAGCCGTTTCCGAACAGTGCTGGAAAGTAGAGCGCCGCCGCCACCGCCTCCCGGTTATCACTGTCATTGGAAAGGACTTTTCCGGCCATTTGCTGAAGCTCCTGCCATTCTTCCTTCCCCATCAGACGCAGACACTGCGCCTGATTTTGTATTTTCCGGACGACGATCTGCTGCCAAAGCTGCTTTTGCAGCGGCTTCCCCATCTCGCACTGCGATAGCAGCAGCTTTCGCTGACGGCAGAATTGGTTGATCGGGAGCAGCTGGCAGCTTGGCAAATGCTTCTCGTCGCACAGAAATACGGTGATCCCATGATCGGCCATCGCTGCCGCCGCGTGGACAGACAGGGTGACCTGCTGAGATTCGATGAGAACAGACGAAATATCCTCCAACGGAACCGTGATTTTTTCCGCCTGTTCGATGACCAGCTGTTCTCGCTGTACACTGAGCCGCGCGGGGTTCGCCAAAAAGATATTCCGATATTCCATCTCAGCCCTCCTTGGAAAATGTCATCCGTTTTTCGGGGAGATCTACTTTGTAATAGTTTCCTAATACGTCCACCTGATATTTTTCGATGGATTGCAGAGTCTTAATGCCTAAGCTCGGCTGTAAATATCGTCGGTCATGTGTTTCCACAGAGATCTGTGCTACCGCAATGCCTGCGCTCCGGTAATAATACATTCCCTCCTGCCGAACGATCTCCTTTTCGCCTGTACCTCCCTTTGCAAGATTCAGCTTGATCCCCTTGCGGCTCTGGATGCGTACCAGATCTCCGGGATAAAGAGAGAAGACAAAGTTTTCGTCCTTCATTTTCTTCCACAAATTATACGGTTTCATCGCCACAGCCGCCTTGTTAGGCAGGCTTTCCTTCTTCGTATCCGCCACATAAATGGGAACGAAATAGTAGCCGTCGCCCTCCACATAAAATACGTCGATTCGCACCATGCTGCCGTTGGCCGCGATGCCGTCTCGAACCGGCAGTCCCACCGTGGCTTTCTCGCAGATTTTCACCTTGTCTACCCGCGGCCCCGGCGAACCATCCTTCTTGGGCTTATAGAACGGCTGGGCAAAGGCCTTCGCGCCATCGCCGCCGAAATCTTTCAGCCGCGCCAGCAGCGCATCGTATAGCAGTGTATCACTTGCCGGATTATAATACCCCTCGATCTCACCAAATTTATTGAGTTTCAGATTCGTCAGCGGCGTTTTCGTCACGGTGAAGCCATCGCCGCCCTTGCTGCTGCGGATGGTCTCCGCGTGGGCCGCGCCCGTCACCTTATGGTTCGGCATTCTGGAAACAAAAACAGGCTTGATCTCCTCATCGCTTTCGTATGTCTCAAGCTTCAGCAGGTCGATCTGATGCCGAGGGTCGATGGGGTCGAGCCGGGCTTCCAGCTCCTGACGGAAGCGCTCCCACGGCTTCGGGAATGGGTCGCGCCGCGCTTCCTGCGGCAGTTCGATCATCTCGCCTGTGGCGGGATCGACATAGCCCGCAGGCGATCTTTCCCATGTCTCCCGGTGCTTGTTGTACGCGGTCAGGCGCTGTACCAGACCGGGGGTGGTCGCGGCGATCACCGCGGCGTCCAGACAGTGATGCAGGTCGCCGTCCTCGCGGATCTTCTGCACACCCCAGCGGCCCCGGAGCATGGCTGTGACCGCGCCGTTCACCGCCTGCACCGGCTTTTTCCGGTAGTTGGACTCCGCAAAGGCGAGGTGATCCCGAATCAGGTTATAGACGGCTCTTGTGATGTACTGTGTGTCCTTGAGGTTCCGGTCAATAAACCCGGAGCTTTCCTCCTCGGTCAGCCGCCTTTTCAGCAACTTCTGCCGCTTGCGGTAATTGTGGATCAAATTTTCCACCCGCACCTCGTAGCCGTGCCAGCGCGCTTCGTCCTGTCCGAAATACTCGTAGGGCAGGCGGTTCCCCTTCTGCCGGTTTTCGCTGGCCAGCACCAGAACCTTGTTCTGATAGCTGTCGTCAAAGCAGCGGCTGTATGGGATGATGTGATCCACATCCGCATAGCCCGGCTCGAACAGGCGGGCTATGTCGAGGTTCTGGCCGGAATACAGGCACACGCCGTCCTGCTCCCGGTACAGCTTGAACTTTACGATGTCCAGGCCGGTGGCGTGGTCTCCCTTATATTCCGCGATTTGATCCTTTGCCCGCTCGTTGGCCGCGCGGTTATCATCCTGACGCTTTTCCATCTTGCGGCGCTCATCGAAGGTCCGGCTCATTTCACGGGCCAGCTCGATGCGCACCACATCCGGCGGGCCGTAGGTGCGGACTACCGCGTTGATGACCTTGATGGTCTGGGATACCGCTCTGCGGACCACCGGGTTCGTAATCTCATCCATATCCGTTAGGGAAAGCCGATTCTTCCGCTGTTCCGGGTGCAGGCCCCGATGGTCGCCGTAGACCCGCGTGCACGCTTCATCGTAGCGCAGTCCTTCTTCCAGCAGCGGAATGAGCTTCTGCATCGCCTGAACGGAAAGGCTTCCGTATTTGCTGAAGGACAGCGGCAGCAGCGCCTCGTCAAACTGCGGCGGAATACCGGCCTCCCTCAGCGCCGCTATGCGCTTCGCGTCGCTTTTACACTCCGTCAGGATGGTGGCAACGGCATTGAGCTGCTCCTCGGTCAAGGTGCCGATCGCGCCCTTGCCCACCTTGTCCAGCGCCGTCCGCATCTTGTGGTAGGACTGCATCTGCGGCCACTTGCGTTTCTCCGCTTCCTCTTTCGTTTTCTCGCCGTAATAGAGACCGTGAAAGAACACATCATCATCCAGATTCAGCTTCTTGCGGATCTGTCCATAACTCAGCGATGCCGAGCGGAGCGCCGCGCTTTTCAGCACTTCACGCTGCGCGGCATCCAGCGGCTCCGGCGGCATGCCCATACCGGTCAAGCGCATGCGGCTCAAGTCCTGCAAAAGCTTGAAATACTCAAATGTGTAGGTCGCCTTTGCCGCTCTCTTCTCATCCGGCTCGAAGGTGCAGGCACCCACCCTTTCCCCGATGCCGCCGGAAAAGGGACTGTCTCCGCCGGGGCCTTCGTCAAAGCTGCGCTGGCTTTCCAGAATGGAGAGATAGGCAGTCTCCATATACTCGTCCATCCAGGCCGTGCCCAGCCTTCTCTGGGCGGCGAAGATCTGCCGCACCTCGTCCACGATGGCCGCGCGCTCCACGGTGAACCGGTAATCCTCCGCCTTATTGCGGGTCTGGTGATAGCGCGTGCCGTCCGGATGTTTCTGCCAGAACCGCTCATCCCGATACATCATCTCGCCTACCGTGCGGTAGCCGTGCTCGGCCATGCAGCGGCGATTTTCTTCGATGGCAGTCTTGACCTTCCCTGTCTCCTTTTCGTCCTTCGCCGCCTCCGCGGTGCTGTTGGACTTGTAGCCGCGCCGCTGGGCAAGATGGATCAGCACCCGAACCGCTTCCTCCTTGGTGAGCGGGCGGTCCAGTGCCTCAGCGCGCAGCTGGTAGGGCGATTTTTGGAAGCCGCCGGCGGCATACATGGCCTGAATATCCGCAACCGGCATGATGCCGCGCTGCTCCATCAGGTAACGGATGCGTTCCAAACGGTGCCGATGGCGGCGCAGGCGGCGCCGGGCGCTTCTTGCGTCCCGCCGGGGGGCCGCAAGGCTGGCGCCGGTTTTTGGCTGCTCCGCCTTGTCAAAAATACGCACGCCCAAGTCCTGGATCCGGTCAGGCTCTCCGTTTGGCTGATTTCGGAGGACTGCCCAGCCGACAGAACCAATGCCTATGTCCAATCCAAGCGCATAATGAAATTCCGACATCTGAGAGGGCTCCTTTCCTAAAATACGAAGATACCCCGGCCGATAAGGCCGGGGTAGGGCTTCGAGGTGTTCTACCTTATCGTAGTAACACGATTTTCCCTCGTAGTGGTATAAGGGTATTTAAAGTGTACGCTTTTTCCTAAAAAATGTCAACATTTTTATATATTTCAGCAGGGACAGATCCGCCAGCGCCGGGCTTACAGAAAAAGTCATCTACATCCGGCCGCACGCGTAATCGAAACAGCCCTGCATCGCGGGCAAAGCTTTTTCTTTACGAAAAATTCAACGAAAACCGGAAAGAGCCCTATGTAAATGGCAGATGATCTCTGCCTGTTCCAATGACCGTAAACGCAGGATCCACGAAAATCGGTTCCCCTTGGTTAAACATGGAATTCAAGAATGTCAAGCAGTTTAGGTAAGTTAGTTCCCAAATGATCGAACAATTCGGGAAAGCTGCCAGAAAAACTCTCTGCGTTTTTTATTGCTTGCGGAATACCGGGATAGTAGAGTTTTCTGAATTTATCTGAAGTAATTGTTTTTGCGTGATGAGCGCGCTTTGAAACTTCACAGCTGACCTTTGTGTGTCTATTAGAGTTCGTTTGATTTGAATACAGCTCCTCCAATTCTTCAGGTGAGAACTCGGATTTTACATCACACAAATGCAATAAAAGCCAGAATTCAAAGCAGGGATTTGTAACAAAACACCCATAACCCTCTTGATTGCATTTATCCAAGCATTCTTGCATAAGCTGCTTGCTATGGGACCCGCGGTCTCGGTCAAGAACTATCGCAAAATAATCCTCATCCTTCCTAAATGCTTGTAAATATTGGCGATACTTGATATCAATTCCGATTTTTATCAGGTCTTCACTGAATTGCTTTCGCTCTTTCTTGGTTAATCTACTGTCACCGGCGATATACTCTTGAATAAAGTCTTTAGAGTATTTTTCAGTAAACGCTTTCGGCAATTCTTTTGGAATAAGATCGCCTTGACGCACATCAATATATTCTTCAAGAAGTTCAATTACATACTTGGGATCGCTGTAACCGTCACCGCGCCGATGCCGTAATACTTCAATTTGAATCAGTTGAGTATCCAAATAATCGTTTAGATTCTGAAAATATGTTCTTTCAGTTTGATCCCCTTCCACAGAAAGAAAAACCATTCTTTTTGGCTCAATTTTTTCTGTTTCATCTTTTCTGGCAAAAGCAGAAGATTGGAGGCGAAATCGGCTAACTGCCTTCTGCACTCTGCTCACCTTCTTCCAACGCACCCGGTTCTAATGCTACTTGTCTAAAAATCGGTATTGCTCCATATCGGCCAAGTAAATAGTCCTTTTCGACTTTCTTATCAAAACGAGCCATAAACTTATTTAACGAATATAATTTAGAACTGTGATCTTTTTGACGTTCAATAAACCAAACTTCATCTTGACGTACAAAGTCTAAATTCATAATATTTGAGTCGTGGGTCGTAACAATAAGCTGAGACGCGTTCTGCTCGGTCAATGAGTAGAAGTAGTTAATAAATTCCTGAACCGCTTTTGTGTGAAGGCTTCTATCCACCTCATCGATTAGCACAACAGCATTTAAAAGCAATTTTTGAAAAAGCGGTATTAGATCAAACAATCGCTGTGTTCCATCAGATTCATCGCTGTGTTCAAATAGATCCGTGTCGTTCCCGTGGTTAGAAACAACTTCATATGTGAGAAGTTCGCCATTGACGTTTTTGATTTCTATCAGTGAGGCATCCTGCTGGACAAATGCGTTTTGCCCACTTTCTTCCAGATTTTTTGCAATGTCAGTCTTAAGCGAATCTATAACCTCATTCGGCAGCATTGAGAAAGCTTTGTCAAATTCAACTTCTTTCTTAGAAACGGATATAATACCTGTATCAAAATAATTCAGCAAGTTTTCCAATCTGGTCTTTTCATTATCATTTTCTAAAAGCTGAGTGATCCTCCCATATTTTGAGTTCGGAAATACTACCACCAAACGTTCAAACCATTTCATCACATCTCTAAATGGCTGATATTCTGGCGAATCCTCTGGGCTCCTCATAGCGATGTCTCTTAAAAAAAGCGTTTGCTTCATTTTGGAACTCGAAATGTCATCTTTGTATACGGAAAATCTTGCTTCTTGGCGGCCATCCTTGAATTGAATGTCTGAAGATATTGTAAATGTCTCATCATTTTCCTGCTTGCTGCGTAAGAAAACACAAAATTCCTTATTGGGATTATCAATTTGATATAGCCATTCTTCCTCTACTGCTGCAGCATAGGATATAGCAAATCCATATGAATAAAAATGTCCCTGTGAAAAAATATCAAATTGAAAAACGCCAGGATTGTCTTTGCAGTCTTCGTCAATTCGAAAGAACTTTTTATCACAATTTGTTCTTTCGATGCCATTAAGAACAATATTCCTTGCGAAACTAATTGCTCGAATCAAATTCGTTTTCCCGCTGGCGTTTGCGCCAAAAATAAAGGCGCCTTTAAGCAGTCGTTTATGATTGCACACTGCAATGTGGCCGCTGTGTCTCGTCATTTTTCCGGCTACCATACTAAACTCAGTTAGATTTTTGAATGACAAAAAATTTTCAACTGAAAATCTGACAAGCATGAAACCACCTCCTATGCGCATTATATGTGATTTTTTCACTTTTATCAATACCGAGAGTAAAATTGTTATCGTCTTGTAAATTCCGGTCACAGAGCCACACATTGAAAATTCCTCTATAATGATATCTGCGCACGACACCGTGTGACATTTATCGAGGAGGAAATCAATTGCTCGCCTACAGAAACATCCTGCGAGTTGCTTCAGATCCGCACAAGAGCATAACGCCTGCGAAATCCTGATTGACGGAAAGATCTCCATGCGGGAGCGCCACGGTCTGAGAAACCGGGAGGAATGACATGACCCTGACCCGTGAATTGCTGGACACCAGATATGCTTGGTGGTTCCATAACAAGGGCAATGCCGAGCAAGCTAAACGGGAGATTTTGATGATTTTCTCTAAAGAACTGGACGATTGCTTCGAATGGACCGAACAGGACATTTATGAACAGTCCAGAAAAATTATCTTCCGCTGGGACAACGCCTAACAAGCAAGTCAGAGGGGCTGGCCTCCGGAACAGCTGTGGCTAAATCTCCGGACACATGTAGCTCACACGCCGGAATTTACACGTCTTTCCGCATACTGCCTGCCGCAAATAATTTAAGATCGCCACGCCATCATCCGCACCTACGCCCGACGCGAATAGCGGGACGATATAACCCAGTAGCGGCCCTTGTAATGAGAGCGTGTTCCGCATCTGATTGCAATAATGTATTCAGAGCATCAGCAAAATCGCTTGGTTAGGTTCATGGTCTCCACTTCAGGATGCCGAAGCGCACGTTGCCCTCACCGTTAATGACCTTCCCTTTTTACTCGACATTTTCCTGAGCATCGTCTATAATCTGGAGTAGAATTGTTTACTGAGGAAGGAGTATTCGCCGTGAAAATGATCGACCCCACCGCCATGTCCCGGTTCACCGCTCTGCGGGAAGCTGCCGGAAAAATCGACCGTCTGGTCCCCCACGTCCGCCTCATGGAGCAGCCGCCCCACGAAAGCCGGGATACCGCCTCCGTGGCTTTGGAATTCCCCACGCCGCTGGTGGTGCTCAACTCCACCATCCGGCAGGCGCTGTCCTTCCTGTTCTCCGCCTGCGACACTGTGCAGACGGACAAGACAGAGCGCGGCATCTGCTTCACCTTCACTGTTTCCAAAATGTGGATCACGGAGGACGCGGAATGAACCGCCCCTCGGATGTCGAAAAGCTGTCCTCCGACAAGCGCCTTGCGTGGCGTGCACTCTCCACTTTAGGTACGCAGCTCCTCCTCATGGATCCCGCCCTTTCTGTGGAGGAGGCCCCGTCGGCAG
>UMLO01054657.1_pt1 | contig 12223 bp, 8 predicted proteins | sample 1966551 | NCBI WGS metagenome assembly UMLO01 (sample SAMEA4836201, study PRJEB28245) | human gut metagenome | biome: gut microbiome; material: fecal sample | place: Denmark | collected 2008
TCCTCCACCTGTTCGGCGGCCTGTGCTGCCAGCAGACAGTTGGAACAGTTCTCGCACTTCTGGGGCGCGGCCTCGCCGAAGTAGCTCAGCAGATACCCCCGCAGGCAGCGCGGCGTGGTGGAGTAGAAGGTCATGTACTTGAGCCGTTCCTCTGCCTTGCGTGCCGCTTCGGCCTTGACATCCGCAGGCAGGCCGTTGTCAGCCTCCATCTCCTTGTCGATGAAGAACCGGATGGTGCGCACATCGGTGCCGGAATAGAGCAGGGTGCAGCGGGCTGGCTCCCCGTCACGGCCCGCGCGGCCCGCCTCCTGATAATAGCTCTCCAGATCCTTGGGCATATTATAATGGATGACGAACCGGACGTTTGGCTTATCGATGCCCATGCCGAAGGCATTGGTCGCCACCATGATCTGCACCCGGTCATAGAGGAAATCGTCCTGATTCTGCCGCCGGGTATCCGCATCCAGTTTGGCGTGGTAGGCTGCCGCACGGATTCCCCGGCTCTGCAGCAGGCGGGTGGTCTCGTCCACCTGCCGGGTGGTGCTGCAATAGATGATGCCCGCATTGTCCCGCTCCCTGAGCACAAGGTCGAGCAGAACTTTGGGCTTCTCGCTGGGCAGAGCCCTGCGGGTGGCAAAATAGAGGTTGGGCCGGTCGAAGCTGGTGGTCACCTCGTAGGGGGTGTGGAGTTCCAGATGGGTGCGGATGTCCTCCCGCACATGGGCCGTGGCGGTGGCCGTAAAGGCTCCCACCACCGGGCGCTTGGGCAGGCTGTCCACAAACGCCTTGATGCGCAGGTAGCTGGGGCGGAAGTCCTGCCCCCACTGGCTGATGCAGTGGGCCTCGTCCACCGTGACCATGCTGATCTCCCGCTCCTGCGCAAACCGCTGGAAGCCCGGCATCTCCAGCCGCTCCGGAGCCACATAGATGATCTTATACCACCCCTCCCGGGCGCGGCGGAGCATCAGGGCCTTCTGGTTGTCCGTCAGGCTGTTGTTCAGGAAAGCTGCCGCCACACCGGCCTGTACCAGCGCCCCCACCTGATCCTTCATCAGGCTCACCAGCGGCGAGACCACGATGGTGATGCCCGGCAGCAGCAGGGCCGGCACCTGATAGCAGATGGACTTGCCCGCACCTGTGGGCATCACGGCCAGCACATCCTGCCCGGCCAGCAGGCGGGAGACGATCTCCTCCTGCCCCGGGCGGAAGCTGTCGTAGCCAAAGACTTTTTTCAGAATACTATGCGGACTTTCCATGGTTCCTCCTATCCATCCAAAACCGCTCCGTCATTGCCCTGCCATGCCGTCTCTCCTGTACGGAGAGGCGGACGCGCTTGCGGCCTGAGCGGTCTGTAACCCAATCAGTATACCACAACTCCCCGGATAATTGTAAAACATCTCTGACATTTCCCACGTTCGATAGCATTTCCTGCACAAAAATGCTATAATATGGGTACATATCTCCATCCCGGCCCCTGCCTTGTGCATCTGCCGGAAAAGAGCAAAGGAGTATTTTGTATGGCTCAGAAATTGATCACCTTCGCCGTCCCGTGCTACAACTCGGCGGCATATATGCGCCACTGCATCGAGACCCTGCTCTCCGCCGGGGAGCAGGCCGAGATCATCCTGGTGGACGATGGTTCCACCAAGGATGACACCCCCGCCATCTGCGACGAGTACGCTGCCAAATATCCCACCATCGTCAAGGCCATCCATCAGGAGAACGGCGGCCATGGCGAGGGCGTGAATCAGGGCATCCGCAACGCCACCGGCCTGTATTACAAGGTAGTGGACAGCGACGACTGGCTGGACGAAGCAGCCCTCAGGACCGTGCTGACCAAGCTGAACACGCTGACTGCCCGGGGCACCGCGCCTGACCTGATGATCTGCAACTATGTCTACGAGCATGTGGAGGACAACACCAGCCACACCGTGCGCTACACCAACGTGTTCCCCCAGAACCGACTGTTCAGCTGGACACATGTTGGCCACTTCCGGCCCGACCAGAACCTGCTGATGCACTCGGTGATGTACCGCACGCAGGTGCTGCGGGACTGCGGCATGGTGCTGCCCAAGCACACCTTCTATGTGGACAACATCTTTGTCTACCAGCCCCTGCCCTTTGTCAAGAGCATGTACTATATGGATCTGGACCTGTACCGCTACTTCATCGGCCGGGCCGACCAGAGCGTGAACGAGAGCGTGATGGTCAAGCGGGTGGACCAGCAGCTGCGGGTGACCCGCCACATGATCGACTGTCAGGATCTGGATGCCCTCAAGGGCCAGAAGAAGCTGCGCAGCTATATGCTGCACTACCTCTCCATGATGATGGCCATCAGCGACATCTTCCTTCTGCTGGACGGCAGTGCCGCTGCCAAGCAGAAGGAGAACGAACTGTGGGCCTACCTCAAGGCACACACCAGTGCCGGGGTCTACCGCTCCATCCGCTACGGCTTTGGCGGCGTGACCAACCTGAAGATCCCCAAGGGCGACAAGCTCGTGCTGGGCGGTTACCGCCTTGCACAGAGGATTTTTAAATTCAATTAACAAATGTTGCTTTTCCTCCTCGGATAAGATATACTTTTTAACGTATCTTAATTCCTGAGGAGGATCTTATTTTATGGAGCAATTGCTCATTTGCATGTCTCTTTCGCTCATTGCAGGCCTGTTGGCATCCCGTGCAGCGAAAGCGGTCCGTCTGCCGGCTGTCACCTCTTATCTGGTGGCGGGGCTTCTGCTGGGCCCCTTCTTTCTGGGTCGGCTGGGCCTGAGCAGCTGGGGCTTCGGCTTCGGGAGCCTTGCACAGGTCGAGAGCTACGGCATCATCACACAGGTGGCACTGGGCTTCATCGCCTTTGTCATCGGCAACGAGTTCCGGCTCAGCGCGTTGGAGAAAATGGGCAGGCAGGCGGTCACTGTGGGCATCCTGCAGGCCGTTATCACCACCGTGCTGGTGGATATCGCTCTGGTGGCCCTGCACTTTGCCCGGCCGGATGTCATCTCAATGGCATCGGCCATCACGCTGGGTGCCATCGCCTCTGCCACAGCCCCTGCCGCCACCCTGATGGTGGTCAAGCAGTACAAGGCAAGCGGCCCCCTGACCCGCCTGCTGCTGATGGTGGTCGCCATTGACGATGCCGTGGGTCTGGTGCTCTTCTCGGCCTCTTTCGGCATCGCAAACGCGCTGGAGCAGGGCCGCATCGACCCCATCAGCATCCTTCTGGAGCCTCTGGTGGAGATCGTACTCAGCCTGGGTCTGGGCGCGCTGGCCGGTCTGCTGCTCAACCAGCTGGAGATCTACTTCCACTCCCGTTCCAAGCGCATGAGCCTTTCGGTGGCCTTTGTACTGCTGACGGTAGGCCTTTCCATGGTCAGCTTTGAGGTCGGCCCCATCCACTGCAGCTTCTCGCTGCTGCTGGTCTGCATGATGACCGGCACCGTGTTCTGCAACATCTGCCCCACTTCCGATGAGCTGATGGACCGCCTGGACCGCTGGGTAAGCCCGGTGAACATCCTGTTCTTCGTGCTGTCCGGCGCGGAGCTGGACCTGAACATCTTCGCAAACCCCATGGTCCTGCTCATTGGTGCCGTCTATATCGCTTCCCGCTCTCTGGGCAAGATCTCCGGCTCTTATGTCAGCTGCAAGGCCACCCGCTGCAGTGAGAAGATTCAGAAGTATCTGGGCATCACCCTGCTGCCGCAGGCCGGTGTGGCACTGGGTATGGCCGCCGAGGCTGCCGAGCTTTCCGACGGCCACATGGTGCGCAACGTGGTGCTCTTCTCGGTGCTGGTGTACGAGCTGGTGGGCCCGACCCTGGCCAAGATCAGCCTGACCGCCGCAGGCGAGATCATTCCCGAGGGCCGCACGAGCGCCCGTACCACCAACAAGCCGGAGGAGCCGGTCAGCGTGGACTGATCTCCCCCATCAGCCTCACCGCAGGTGACGGAGCGTTCTTACACCACAAAAGCCGCCGCACAGTTGTTACGCTGTGCAGCGGCTTTCTGTTTGCTCTTTATTTCAGCACGATCTCATCGTTCTCAGCATCCACGGTCAGGGTGGAGCCGGAAACAAGGGTGCCGTCGATGATCTTTTCAGCGGCGGGGTCCTCCACAGCCTTGCGGATGGTGCGGCGCAGGTCGCGGGCACCAAACTTGCCGCCCTGGCTCTTGTGCACCAGCGCTGCCAGTGCCGCCGGGGTATAGCCGTAGGCAATGCCCTTGGCCTCCATGCTGGGCTTGTACTCGTCCAGCATCAGGGCGGCAATGCCCTGCAGGGTCTCCTCGCTCAGCGGCTTGAAGGTGATGACCTCATCCACGCGGCCCAAAAACTCAGGGCGGAGGAACTGGCTCAGTGCCTTGCGGCTCTTCTCCTCGTTCCGCTCCTCCTCGCTGCGGTTGAAGCCCAGACTTGCGGTGGTCTGGTCGCTGCTGCCCGCATTGGAGGTCATGCAGATGACGGTGTTGGAGAAATCCACGGTGCGGCCCTGGGCATCGTTGATCTTGCCCTCGTCCAGGATCTGCAGCAGGATATTCATCACATCGGGGTGGGCCTTTTCGATCTCATCGAACAGCACCACGCTGTACGGGCGGCGGCGGACCTTTTCGGTCAGCTGACCCGCCTCCTCGTAGCCCACATAGCCCGGAGGGGAACCGATCATGCGGGACACCGCGTACTTCTCCATATACTCGCTCATATCCAGCCGGATCAGGGGGTCGGGGCCGTCAAAGAGCTGGTTTGCCAGCTGCTTCACCAGCTCCGTCTTGCCCACGCCGGTGGGGCCCACAAAGATGAAACTGGCCGGACGGCGGCGGCCTGAAAGGTCGGCGCGGCTGCGCTTGACCGCCTGCGCCACCAGATGCACGGCATCGTCCTGACCGATGATCTTCTTTTTCAGCTCGGCCTCAAGGCTGGCGAGCTTTGCATACTCGGTCTCCCGGATCTTCACCGCCGGGATGCCCGTCCACAGCTCAATGACCTTGGCCACATCGTCCATGGTCACCTGGATCTCCCCGGCTGCAGCCTGCTTGGCGGGCAATTCCCGCTCCAGCTGTGCCATCCGGGTCTTGCGCTCTGCCACACGCTCGTAATCGATGGGCTCGTTCACATCGGCGTTTTCCATGTCGGCTTCTTCCTGCTTGAGGGCCTCCAGTTCCTTCTGCATGGTCAGGTACTCGGAGATGACCGGGTGGGCCAGATTGCAGCAGGCACAGGCCTCGTCCAGCAGGTCGATGGCCTTGTCGGGCAGATAGCGGTCGGTGATATACCGCTCGCTCAGGGTCACGGTGGCGTTCAGCACATCGGCGGGCACCTGCACATGGTGGTGCTCCTCGTAGTAGTGCTTGATGCCGCCCATCACGGCCAGCGTATCAGCGACGCTGGGTTCCTCCACCCGCACGGGCTGGAACCGGCGCTCCAGCGCCTGGTCCTTCTCGATATACTTGCGGTACTCGTTGAAGGTGGTAGCACCGATGACCTGGATCTCGCCGCGGGAGAGGGCGGGCTTCAGGATGTTGCCCGCATTCATGGCACCCTCGCTCTCACCGGCAGAGGTGATGGTGTGGATCTCGTCAATGAACAGGATGACGTTGCCCGCCGCCTTGACCTCGCTCAGCAGGCCCTTGACCCGCTGCTCGAACTGGCCGCGGAACTGGGTGCCTGCCACAAGGCTGGTCAGGTCGAGCAGGAAGATCTCCTTATCCTGCAGCCCCGCCGGCACCTGCCCCTTGGCAATGCGCTCGGCAATGCCCTCGGCAATGGCGGTCTTGCCAACGCCCGCCTCACCAATGAGGCAGGGGTTGTTCTTCTGGCGGCGGCTCAGGATCTGGATGGTGCGGTAGATCTCCCGGTCGCGGCCGATGATATCATCCAGCTTCCCCTCCCGGGCTTTGCGGGTCAGGTTCTCGCAGTAGGTATCCAAAAACTTGCGGCGGGGCGGCTTTTTGTCATTTTTGCCCGCCTTCTTTTCGTTTTTGCCGTTCTGGGCACCGCCGTTCACCCCCAGCGGGAAGGTGGCGCTGGAGCCGGGCACAAGGTCGCCGTCCTCTTCGCTCTGGTCCGGCTGGCCCATGCCCATCATCATGGAGAAGGGGTTCATGTTGCTCATGTCCCCCATCTCCTGCATCATGTTTTCCATCCGGTCTTCCATGGCATCCATGTCCTCGTCGGACATGCCAAACTGCTTCATCAGATCATCGACCGGTTTGATGTGCATCTCCCGGGCACAGTGCAGGCAGTACCCCTCGTTTTTCATCTGGCCATTTTCCATCCGCTGGACAAAAATAATGGCAGGCCGCTTCTGGCATCGAATGCAGACCATTGTTCCTCCTTTTCCCTCCCCGCTCAGACAAACGGGTTGAACACATTGAATACTTTATAGTAAAGGCTGCCGCTCATCACCGTGTCGTTGAGCATGGTGAGGTTGCCGCCGGTGATCACAATGAGCGCCCAGACCACGCAGAGCACCAGATAGATGTCCACAAGGCTGGCAATGCCGCCCACACCCCAGCCCAGCCAGTGGTTCACTGCACCGATCACGGGCAGCTTGTTCACCAGCCCCAGCACTGTGACCAGCAGGCTGACCAGCATCCGCAGCAGGGCGAACGCCACAAAGAACAGCACCAGCGAGATCACCGGGGTCAGCAGCGGAGCCAGCACCTTCTGGACGATGGTATCCGCCAGCACAACGGCGTTGTCATTGAGGACGGCAGAGATGGAGCGCTCGCAGGCATCCACGATGGATGCCCGGAACGCCTCAGGCAGAAAGCCCGCGTACCGCTGGGCAATGCCATCCAGACTGACGGCTCCCCCGGCGGCGATATTGGCAGCGATCTGGTCCCGGAAGCTTCCGGCGAGGAAGCGCTCGAACACCTGCCCGGCTGCCCAGCCTGAAAAGGCTCTGGCACCGAACAGGCTGATGAGGCTGCCCGTCAGCTGCACCACCGAGGCCAGAAAGCCTTTGCGGGCATACCGGACGGCCAGCACCAGCCAGACCACCGTACATAGGATATCAAAAATAAATGACGGATTCTTGAACATACGTTTAACCTTATTCCGAACTGGCTCACCCTCTCAGTCACGACTGCCGTCGTGCCAGCTCCCCCAAAGGGGGAGCCAACGCTTCTGACAGGGGAAGCCACAAAATAAATTGCACTCTTTTTCCTCAAAGCCGCAATTGCCTCTCCCTTTGGGAGAGGTAGCAATGCGCAAGCATTGACGGAGAGGGCTATTCAGCGGGTGCTTCCAACTTCTGCACTGTGTTGCCGCTGAACAGCAGCAGATCCTTGCTGTTGGCCAGCAATGCCTGCGGGCTGGTGTCAAGGTTCTGGCTCCACTGCTGGGTGCCAGATGCATCAAAGCACTCCACGGCGTTATCGGCCAGCAGATAGAACAGGTTCCCCGCCCGGACAATGGAATTTGCCGCCGAGACAGCAGCGCTGAACTGGACGTTCAGGTTTTTGTCCAGTGTCACAGCCTGAGAGACCTGCCCCGATGCCAGCAGCAGGGCCACATTGCCTGCCGCGTCCACCGAAACATCTTTCAGCTCCGTGCCCGCAAAATCATAGACAGCACGCTCGCCGCCGCCCGCATTGTAGAGCACGGCCCTGGTATCGTAGACAGCCAGGATCGTGGAAGCAGAGGTCCACCCCAGCCACTGGGGCACACCGCCCTGATTCACCAGACTGACGGGATCGCCCGCTGCCAGATTGATGAGGTAGAGGTTGGTCATCACCTGTCCCCCGCTGACGGTGACGGCTGCCGCCGCCAGCTTCCGGCTGTCGGGGGAAAAGGCCATCCGCAGGGGGGTGCCGTCGTTGGAGGTCATGCTCCAGCTGAGCTGCTGCTCCATGGAGGGGCTGTATACCAGCAGCTTTGCCATGCTGGTCTGATCCTCAGTGACCACAGCCAGCGTGCCGTTGTCCGACATGGCGCAGAGGAAAATGCTGTTTTCCAGCTGCTTGGTGTAGAGGTTCTGGGTGCGGCTCTCCACCCGCAGCTCGTTTCCGGAGCGGTTGTAGAGGACAAAGCGGGTCTTGCCCGCGGCCAGCGCCGGGCGGGCATAGCCGCTCTGGATGCTGTTCAGCTTTTTGCCGGTGCGCGACCAGACCACACAGCCCTCGTCCCCCAGCTCCACAAAGCTGCCGGTCAGGGGGGCCATCTGCTCCAGCTCGGCCACACCGGTCTGTTGGGGCCAGCCGGAGCCGGGCAGCAGGGCAATGCGGGCCGTATCGGTCAGGTCCTTCAGGGCCGCCACCGAGCTGCCCGCGATGCCGGTGGCAAACAGCACCACCGCCGTCAGCAGCACCAGCAGCACCGCCGTGCGGCGGATGCGCCGGTTCCGCACACGCTGGCGGGCAGCTTCCAGATATTCGACCCGCCCTTCCGAAAGCGGCTCGTCACTCTCCGGACGGTTGCGATTTTTTCTCATAGGTCGTAGTCCACCTTCTCCAAAAATAGCCCCTTCGCGGGCAGCGTCGGCCCGGCCTGGCTGCGGTCCCGGCTGGCAAGGATGCCGGGGATGGCATCGGGCTGCATCCGGCCCGCGCCCACCTCACACAGGGTGCCTGCCAGAATGCGCACCATGTTATAGAGGTAGCCGTCCGCTGTCACCTCAATGTCCACCTCGTCGCCCTTCCGGGTCACATGGCAGTCAGTGATGGTGCGCACGGTATCTCCGTGGGCAGCAGCAGAGGAACCCGCCGCGCACAGGGCCAGAAAATCGTGCTTTCCCACAAACTGTTCCGCCGCCCTCTGCATGGCATCCACATCCAGCCGCCGGGGCACCCGGGTGTAATATTTTTCATCAAAAGGCGAATCGATGGGGTGGTTGTGGATGCGGTACAGGTAGGTCTTGGTATGGGCGGCATAGCGGGCGTGGAACTCCTCCGGCACCACCCGGGCGCACAGCACCCGGATATCCGGGGGCAGGTGCTGGTTGATGGCCAACGGCAGCTTTTCGGGGGGGATGCGGGTCTCCGCGTGGAAGTTCAGCGCAAAGCCCAGCGCGTGGACCCCGGCATCGGTGCGGCTGCACCCCTTGATATCGGGGCGGCTGTGGAGCACCGCTTCCAGCCCATCCTGAAAGGTCTGGGCCACGCTCCGCCCGTTGGGCTGCACCTGAAAGCCGCAATAGTTGGTGCCGTCGTAGGCAAGGGTCAGTAGATAGTTCTGCATGGAACTCCTTCCGTCACGGCTTTGCCGTGCCACCTCCCTCAAAGAGGGAGGCTATAAGGCCCCCTCCTCGAGGGGGCTGTCGCCGCAGGCGACTGGGGGAGTTTTTAAAAATTCGGGAACACCAGTCTCGAGCTCAGGATCACCATAAAGCAGACGATGCACACCGCCAGGTCGATATAATCCTGCCGGGTGCAGCGCAGCACCTTCAGGCGGGTGCGGCCATCACCGCCGCGGTAGCAGCGGCACTCCATGGCCATGGCCAGCTCATCGGCGCGGCGGAAGGCCGAGATGAACAGCGGGATGAGCACCGGCACCAGCGCCTTGACGCGCTCCATCATGGAGCCGTTGTCCAGCATGGCACCGCGGGCTTTCTGGGCGTTCATGATCTTGTCGGTCTCTTCGATCAGGGTCGGGATAAACCGCAGGGCAATGCTCATCATCATGGCCAGCTCGTGCACCGGGAAGTGCAGCCTGCCCAAAGGCTTGAGCAGCTGCTCGATGGCATCCGTCAGCACGATGGGGCTGGTGGTATAGGTCAGCAGGCTGGTGCCCGCGATCAGTGCCATCACGCGCACCGCCATCAGGATGGCATAGCGCAGGCCCTCGGCGTAGATGTTCAGCACCCAGAAGTGCACCAGCGGCTCGCCCTCGCCCGAAACAAAGAAGAGGTTGAGCACCGCGGTAAAGAGGATGATGGGCAAAATGGGCTTCAGGCTCTTGGTGATCAGCTTGAAGGGGATCTTTGCCACGCCGTACATGGCCACAAGGAACACAAGGGACAGCGTCAGGCCCAGCGGGTTGGACGCGGCAAACAGCAGGATGATGTAGACGATGGTCAGCACCAGCTTCATGCGGGGGTCGAACTTATGCACAAGGCTGTCGCCCGGGAAGTGCTGGCCGATGGTGATATCTCTCAGCATGTGGCAGCGCCCCCCTTCTTTGCATCCACACGGGGCAGCACAAGGCTTTCGCCTGCGTCCCGGCGCTTCTTGGCTTCCAAAATCATCTTGACGGCATAGGGCACGGTGTAAACATCCGCCGGGACATCCACACCCATCTCCCGCAGCTTGAGGAAGATCTTTGTGACCTGCGGCACGCTCAGGCCCAGCGCCAGCAGCTCGGGCGCACGGGCAAACACGTTCTCCACGGTGTCGTACATGGCGATCTTCTTGTTGCTCATCACCAGCACACGGTCGGCGTACTTGGCAATATCCTCCATGCTGTGGGAGACCAGCAGCACGGTGGTGCCGGTCTTTTTGTGGTACTCCTTGACCTCAGACAGGATCTCGTCCCGGCCCTCGGGGTCCAGACCGGCGGCAGGCTCATCCAGCACCAGAATGCGGGGCTTCATGGCCATCACACCCGCCACGGCCACCCGGCGCTTCTGGCCGCCGGACAGCTCAAAGGGGCTGCGCTGCAGCAGCGCCTCATCCAGGCCGACAAAGTCCGCTGCTTCATGCACCCGCCTGTCGATCTCGGCCTCGTCCAGCCCCATGTTTCTGGGGCCAAAGGCGATATCCTTATAGCAGGTCTCCTCAAACAGCTGGTACTCCGGGTACTGGAACACCAGACCGGTGAGGAAACGGAATTCCCGAATCTTTTCCGGCTCGGCCCACAGGTCGCGGCCATCGATGATGATGTGGCCGCTAGTGGGCTTGTTCAGGCCGTTCATGTGGGTAATCAGGGTGCTCTTGCCGGAGCCGGTGGCACCGATGATGCCCACAAAGTCTCCCTCTTCCACCTCAAAGCTCACGTCATCCAGCGCGGTGACGGCGTTGGGCATTCCCGGGTTATAGACATAACTCAGGTGATCTACTTTGATAATGCTTCCCATCTTCCGTCCCCTCCTTTACTTCAAAAGCTCATACAGAGCCTGTGCGCACGCGCCGGTGTCGATGATGCCCTCGGGCATGGGGATGCCGGCCTTGACCAGCTCATCCCGCAGCTCGGCAGCCTGCGGCACATCCAGCCGCAGGGCGCGCACCTTTTCGGTCTGGCTGAACACCTCTTTCGGGGTGCCTTCCATGACCACATTGCCCTTGCTCATCACCAGCACGCGGTCGGCCTGAGCAGCTTCTTCCATATAGTGGGTGATGGACACCACCGTGATGCCCATGTTCTTGTTCAGATGGTGGATGGTCTGCATCACCTGCTCCCGGCCCCGGGGATCAAGCATGGCGGTGGCCTCGTCCAGGATCAGACAGTCGGGCCGCATGGCGACCACGCCCGCAATGGCAACGCGCTGCTTCTGGCCGCCGGACAGGTTGTGGGGCGCACGCTCCCGGTACTCGTAGATGCCCGCCATCTTCATCGCTTCATCCACGCGGCGGCGCATCTCCTCCGGCGGCACGCCCAGATTTTCCAGCGCAAAGGCGACATCTTCCTCCACCACGGTGGCAACGATCTGGTTGTCCGGGCTCTGGAACACCATGCCCACGGTCTGGCGGATATCGTAGATCTTGTCCTCGTCTTTGGTGTCCATCCCCTCCACCAGCACAGTGCCGCTCTCCGGCAGAAGGATGGCGTTGAAGTGCTTGGCCAGCGTGGATTTTCCACAGCCGTTAGCCCCCAGCACTGCCACAAATTCGCCCCGCTTCACCTCAGCCGACACGCCGTTCAGGGCGTAGTCCGGCTGTTCCGGGTCATAGCGGAACTTCAGATCTTTCGCAGTTAAAATCGTTTCTTCCATAGGTTTTCTCTTTCCGGTGGTGCGCCCTTCTCAAAAGGGCTGTACCCCATTCTATTGAAATTGATTGCTTATTTATTTTTAGCGGCCTCGCCCTCTCCGTCATCGCTGCGCGATGCCACCTCTCCCAAAGTGAGAGGCCTTGGCAGTACGGCAAACTTTCCGGTTTTGCCAAGGGCTCCCCCTTTGGGGGAGCTGCTGAGCAACGCGAAGCTGAGAGGGCGAGCCCGTTTACCTCTTTTATTCTTCCCAAATGGCCGTTGCGCCGCAGGGCACAACGCCGCCGGTGGCGGAAACGGGCAGGCCGATCTCATCACAGCTGGTCTTGCCGCCAAAGCGGGGCACCAGCGTGGTCTTGAGCATATA
>UMLO01016038.1_pt1 | contig 12024 bp, 8 predicted proteins | sample 1966551 | NCBI WGS metagenome assembly UMLO01 (sample SAMEA4836201, study PRJEB28245) | human gut metagenome | biome: gut microbiome; material: fecal sample | place: Denmark | collected 2008
AAAAAGGTATCACTTAATATAGAAAGAACGGCTCCTGTTAATCCGCAAAACAGAATTGAACTTAAAAATGTAACTACTCTTAATGCAGAGGGAGTTAAGGCTGTTGATGATATTTCATTTGATATCAGAAGCGGTGAAATTCTCGGCATCGCCGGTATTGCCGGAAGCGGTCAAAGAGAACTGCTTGAAACCATAGCAGGTCTTCAAAAGCCTGAAAGCGGTGAGATTTTTTATCATTCCCCTGAGGGCGAAACGGTGGACCTTAAGGCTAAAACCCCTACTCAAATTAAAGAACTCGGTGTAAGGCTTTCGTTTGTTCCTGAGGATAGACTCGGTATGGGCCTTGTAGGAAATATGGACATTATCGATAATATGATGCTTCGTTCATATAAGAAGGGCAATTCCGCTTTTCTTGACAGAAAAAATCCTAAGAAACTTGCCGAAAAAATTATTGAAAGCCTTGAGGTAGTTACACCGGGCGCTACCACTCCTGTAAGACGTCTTTCGGGCGGTAACGTTCAAAAGGTACTTGTAGGCCGTGAGATTGCCGCTAATCCTAAGGTACTTATGGCGGCTTACCCTGTAAGAGGTCTTGATATTAACTCTTCTTACACAATTTATAATCTTCTCACAAAGCAAAAGGAAAACGGCGTTGCCGTTGTATTTGTAGGCGAGGACCTTGACGTTCTTGTTGAGCTTTGCGACAGAATTATGGTTATAAATTCAGGTAAAATTACCGGTATGCTCGACGGCAGAAATGCTACTAAAGAGGAAATCGGATTATTAATGACTAAGACGGAAAGGGAGGATTCATAATATGAGCAATAAACAAAAGGTTCACGAGCCCCTCTTTCATATAAGCAAGAGAGCGTCTATGCCTTGGTATTATTCATGGCTTATTCGCCTTGTCTCAATTCTTGCCGCCCTTATCGTAAGTGGTGCTGTAACAATGCTTTTAACCCATCAAAACCCTATCAGCGTTTATGCCACTATGGTTGACGGTGCGTTTGGTACTTCAAGACGTGTTTGGAATCTTCTCCAAAGCCTTGCAATTCTTCTTTGCGTTGCGCTTGCGTTGACACCGGCATTTAAGATGCGATTTTGGAATATCGGCGGTGAGGGTCAGGTGCTTGTCGGCGGTCTTGCTACTGCGGCTTGTATGATTTGCCTCGGCGGTAAAATTCCTAATGCGCTTCTTATTATCGTAATGATTATATCAAGTATGCTTGCAGGTGCAATTTGGGCTGTTATACCTGCTATCTTTAAGGCTCAGTTTAATACTAATGAAACGCTCTTTACCCTTATGATGAACTATGTAGGTATTCAGCTTGTATCATACTTTGTTATGGTGTGGGAAGTTCCTAAAGGTTCGGGTAAGATAGGTATTATTAACCAAATGAGTCACGCCGGATGGTTGCCTCAGCTTGGAAATCAAGAATATTTACTTAATATTCTTGTTGTTCTTGCACTCACAATCTTTATGTATATTTATCTTAAATACAGCAAGCACGGCTATGAGCTTTCTGTTGTAGGTGAAAGTGAAAATACCGCTAAATATATCGGCATTAACGTTAAGAAGGTAATTATCAGAACAATGCTCCTTTCAGGCGCAATGTGCGGTATCGCAGGTCTTCTCCTTGTAGGCGGTACGGACCATACTATCACAACCACTACTGCAGATAACAGGGGATTTACTGCTATTATGGTATCTTGGCTTGCTAAGTTTAACCCTATTTATATGGTACTTACTTCTCTTTTGCTTGTGTTTTTTGATAAGGGTGCAACAGAGATTGCAACCGTATACAGACTTAATGAATCATTCAGTGAAATCATTACCGGCATAATCCTTTTCTTTATTATCGGCAGTGAGTTCTTTATTAACTATAAGATTAATTTCCGCAAAGCGCATAAGGAGGGTAAATAATATGACTACATTAATTACTTTTATCCAACGTGCGATTATGCAGGGTATTCCGCTTCTTTACGGTTCGACAGGTGAAATCCTTACTGAAAAGTCAGGTAACCTTAACCTCGGTATTCCGGGTATTATGTATGTCGGCGGTATCAGCGGTGTTATAGGTGCTTTTCTTTATGAGGAGTCAATGGGCGCAAATGACCTTAACCCATTCCTTGCAGTTTTAATTCCGCTTCTTTGCACAATCATCGGCTCTCTTTTAACAGGCCTTATTTACTGCTTCTTAACGGTAACTCTTCGTGCAAATCAAAATGTAACCGGTCTTGCAATTACGACTTTCGGTGTCGGTTTCGGTAACTTTTTCGGCTCATCACTTGTTAAAATTACAGGAAGTGATATTCCGTCTGTTGCGCTTACAAGAACAAGTGCATTTTTCACTAAAAAACTTCCTATCGCTTCAACTACCGGTTGGTTTGGAAAAATATTCCTCGACTATGGTTTTTTAACCTACGCCGCTATTGTAATTGCTCTTTTGGTAGCGTTCTTCCTTAAGAAAACACGTGGCGGACTTCATCTTCGTGCTGTAGGTGAAAATCCTGCAACAGCAGATGCAGCAGGTATTGACGTTTCTAAGTCTAAATATCTTGCTACCTCAATCGGCAGCGTTATCGCAGGTATCGGCGGTCTGTTTTATGTAATGGATTATGCTAACGGTGTTTGGTCAAACGAGGGCTTCGGCGACAGAGGATGGCTTGCAATCGCACTTGTTATCTTTGCAATTTGGAAGCCTGATTTCGGTATTTTAGGCTCAATTCTTTTTGGCGGACTTTATATTGTTTACCTCTTTATTCCAGGTCTTAAAATGAGCACTCAGGAACTTTTCAAAATGCTTCCTTACATTGTAACTATAATTGTTCTTGTAATCGTAAGCGTAAGAAAGAAGAGGGAGGACCAGCCACCTGCATCGCTTGGTCTTTCATACTTCCGTGAGGATAGATAATATTTTTTAGGACAGAATAAAACGGATAGGGATTTTCCTTATCCGTTTTTTATATGCACTGCTTGACATTTAATACTTTTTTTGCTAATATATTTGCATATTGTAACGGCTGTGAAAAAGAGGAGTAGCTTGCTTATTCTTTCAGAGAGTGCTCGTTTGGTGGAAGAGTGCAGATGCGGTAGGTGAAGGTAGCTTTTGAGCCGGCAAGGTGAAATTAAGTAGTCTTGTCCGTATATCTGCGTTAAGGATTTGAGTGGCATTATGTTTAATTAATGCAATTTGAGTGGTACCACGGAATTTTTCGCTTTCGTCTCAATTTGAGGCGGAAGCTATTTTTTTATAAAATTATACCATATTATAAAGGAGAACGTTATGGCAAAAGAACTTGCAAAGCAGTACGACCCGAGCGAAGTTGAGGACCGTACCTATCAGTTTTGGTGTGATAAAAAGTATTTTCACGCTAAAAGAGAAAAAGGCAAAAAGACTTATACAATAGTTATTCCGCCTCCTAATATTACCGGCCAGCTTCATATGGGCCATGCACTTGATAATACGCTTCAGGATATTCTTATCCGTTATCACAGAATGGCAGGCTACGATACATTGTGGCTTCCCGGCACCGACCATGCTTCTATCGCAACAGAGGCTAAGATTGTTGAGGCTATGCGTAAAGAGGGTATTACTAAGGATGACCTCGGACGTGAAAAATTTCTTGAACGTGCATGGGATTGGAAAAAACAATACGGCGGCAGAATTATTGAACAATTAAAAAAAATGGGTTCGTCCTGCGATTGGGACAGAGAACGCTTCACTCTTGACGAGGGTTGCAGCAAGGCTGTAAGAGAAGTGTTTGTAGGGCTTTATGAAAAGGACCTTATTTATCGTGGTAACCGTATGGTAAATTGGTGTCCTCATTGTAATACATCTATTTCAGATGCAGAGGTTGAATATGAGGAAAAGGACTCTAATTTCTGGCATCTTCTTTATGAAGTTAAGGAAACAGGAGAAAAGCTTGAACTCGCAACTACACGTCCTGAAACTATGCTCGGCGATACCGCAGTCGCAATTAACGGTGACGACCCAAGATATAAGCATCTCCACGGCTGTCACGTTATTCTTCCGCTTTTAAATAAGGAAATTCCTATTGTATGTGACGAGCATGCAGATATGACTAAGGGTACAGGTGTTGTTAAAATTACTCCTGCTCATGACCCTAACGATTTTGAGGTAGGGCTTCGTCATAACCTTCCTATTATCCGTACATTCACTTATGACGGTCATATGACAGGTAAGGCTGATAAAGAGGCTGCCGATGAAATTATTAAAAGCGGTAAGGCTACTCAAAACGAGCCTGAGGTACTCGATTGCGGCAAATATGCAGGTATGACTACTCTTGAAGCAAGAAAGGCTATTCTTGCAGACCTTGAAGCAGGCGGATATATTAAAGAAATTGAGCCGCTTAAACACGATGTAGGTACTTGCTACAGATGCCACACTAATATTGAACCTATGGTTTCAAAGCAGTGGTTTGTTAAAATGGACCCTCTTGCAGGTCCGGCTATCGACGCTGTTGAAAACGGAGATATTAAATTCGTTCCTGAAAGATTTAAGAAAAATTATATGAGCTGGATGCGTGGCTCTCGTGATTGGTGCATTTCACGTCAACTTTGGTGGGGTCACAGAATTCCTGCTTGGTACTGTGATGATTGCGGCGCTACAACCGTTTCCAAAGAGGACCCTTGCAAGTGCTCGCATTGCGGCAGTGAAAATATTCATCAAGACTCTGACACATTGGATACTTGGTTTTCATCTGCTCTTTGGCCGTTCTCAACTCTCGGTTGGCCTGATAAGACAGAAGATTTAGAACATTATTATCCTACCAATACCCTTGTTACAGGCTATGATATTATCGGCTTTTGGGTTTCTCGTATGATTTTTTCAGGCCTCGCTTATACCGATAAAGCACCGTTTGATACCGTTCTTATTCACGGCCTTGTACGTGATGCTCAGGGCAGAAAGATGTCTAAATCTCTCGGCAACGGTATTGACCCGCTTGAGGTTATTGATGAATACGGCGCAGATGCATTGAGATTTACTCTTGCAACAGGTAATTCACCGGGTAACGATATGCGTTTTTCAGACGAAAAGGTTAAGGCGTCACGTAACTTTGCAAATAAACTTTGGAACGCTGCTCGTTTTGTATTGATGTATCTTACAGATGATTTCAAATATAACGGACTTCCAAGTGACCTTGCAGTTGAGGACGAATGGATTGTATCTAAGGTTAATACCCTTGCTAAAGATGTTACCGATAACCTTGAAAAATATGAGCTTGGAATTGCTATTCAAAAGCTTTATGATTTCATTTGGGACGTTTTCTGCGATTGGTATATCGAAATTGCAAAAATCAGACTTCAGGGTGATGACGAAAAGGCAAAGGATACTGCTAAAAGTGTTCTTGTTTATGTACTTACCGATATTCTTAAGCTTCTTCATCCGTTTATGCCGTTTATTACCGAAGAAATATATCAGGCTATCCCTCATGACTGCGAATCGATTATGATTTCAAAGTGGGTAGAATATGACGAAAGCCTTTGCTTTGCCGAAAATGAGGCTAAGATGGAAATTCTTATGAGTGCTATTCGTGCTATTCGTAACCGTAGAGCAGAGATGAATATTCCTCCAAGCAAAAAAGCTAAGGTTTATGTTGAAACTGAGCAAACAGAGCTTTTCTCTGCCGGTGTTGACTTTATTAAACGTCTTGCTTCTTCAAATGATGTTGAGGTTAAATCAAGCTTTGACAATCTCGGCAATACCGTGACAATCGTTACTGATAACGCCAAGATTTATATTCCAATGGGCGATCTTGTCGATTTTGAGGCAGAGCGTAAACGTCTTGAAAAAGAACTTGCTCAGGCGCAGGATAAGCTTGACTTTATCAATAAAAAGCTTTCTAATCCGGGATTTGTTAATAAAGCGCCCGAAAAGGTAGTTAATCAAAACAAAGAGGACGCCGCAAAGCTTGAGGATAAGATTGCAAATATTAAAAATTCTATTGATTCTTTGGGTAAATAAATGAATTACGATAACGCTTTGAATTTAATACTTCAAAAGCAAAGCCTCGGTATTAAACCGGGGCTTACTCGTATTTATGAGCTTTTGAATAAAATGGATAATCCTCAGAATAAGATAAATATTATTCATATTGCAGGTACTAACGGAAAGGGTACTACTGCCGCCGCACTTTCAAATGCACTTATAAAATCAGGCAAAAAAGTCGGTCTTTTTACTTCTCCTTGGACTGAAGATTACCGTGAGCAAATAAAAATTAACGGAAATATGATTACTGAGGAAAAATTTTCATTCTATGTAGAAAAATATATCAATTGCGATGCTACCGAATTTGAACTCGTAACTGCTATTATGTATAAATATTTTGCAGACGAAAATGTGGATTTTGCCGTTGTAGAATGTGGAATGGGCGGTAAGGGCGATGCTACAAATGTTGAGAAAAAGAATATTTCGATTATAACATCGGTTGCAATTGACCATACAGCCTTTCTCGGCAACACTCTTGATGAAATTGCGGCTGAAAAATCCGGAATTATTAAGCCTGATTCAGTTTGTATTCTTTATCCCAACCCTAAATGTGAGCGCATTTTTGAAAAAGTGTGCAGTGATAATAATACAAAACTTATTAAAATCAATGATTTTGGCGATGTTTTGAAAAATGATATTGCTTGTGCTCAGGCGGCTTTAAATGAAATCGGCTTAGATATTGAGGCTAAAAATCCAAACCTTCCGGCAAGGCAAAGTAAAGTCGGCAATATCCTTGTCGACGGCGGTCATAACGAGGATGCGGCTCGTGCTCTTGCACCTAAAATTAACAATGAAGTTGCTGTTGTTGCAATGATGAAAGATAAAAATGTTGATGCTTATTTATCATTAATTGCACCTAAGTGTAAGGCGATTTATGCAACGCAGGTTGATAACGCTCGCTCAATGAGTGCAAGTGAACTTGCTTTAGTTGCAAAAAAATATTGTGATAATGTTTTTACGGTCGATAATGCCGAAAAAGCAATTACGCTTGCTAAGCAAAATAATCTCTCGCTTGTATGCGGCTCGTTTTATCTTTATCGGCAAATTAGAAAAGAATTAAATTAAATACAAATTTTGATAAATTATTCAATACCAATCTGTTAGTATTATCGCAGATTGGTATTTTTTTATTGGAGTGACAAATATGAACGTTACGATTGAAAGCAGCGGTAGTGTTGTTATTGCTTATCTTATCGGCGAAATAGACCATCATACGGCAGGCGAGGTTAGGGAAAAAATAGATAATACCCTTATGTTTGTAAAACCGAAGACTTTAATTCTCGATTTTAAAAATGTCAGCTTTATGGATTCCTCCGGAATAGGTCTTGTTATGGGCAGATACAGATTGCTTCAAAGCATTAATCCCGCTTGCCAAATCGAAATTAAAAACGTAACCCTGCAAACTAAAAAAATTATGGAACTTGCAGGTCTTTCATCAATTGCAAAAATTAAGGAGAATGAAAATGAATACAAAAAAGCTAATTAATGAATTTAAACTTACAATCGACAGTAAAAGTGTAAATGAAGCCTTCGCACGTGTTGCCGTTTCCGCATTTGTAACCCCTCTTGACCCAACACTTGAGGAAATCGCAGATTTAAAAACGGCAGTCAGCGAGGCGGTGACAAACTGCATAGTCCATGCTTATAAGGATACATACGGCAAAATATTTATATCGGGAAAACTTTTTGATGACAATACAGTGAAAATTGTAATAAGGGACAAGGGTTGCGGAATCGTAGATGTTTCTCAGGCAATGACTCCGCTTTTTACAACAGGTGAGGGTGACCGTGCAGGTCTCGGCTTTACTGTTATGGAAAGCTTTTGCGATAAAATAAACGTTAAGTCTAAGCTGACCTTTGGCACAACCGTAACCCTTTCTAAAAAAATTGAGGGCAAATCAAAATGGTAACAGACCGTGATAAAATGATTGAGAATAATATCGGCTTGGTTCATTCTATTGCCAATCGCTTTAAGGGCAGAGGGGTGGACTATGACGATTTATTCCAAAGCGGTTGCGTAGGCTTGATTAAAGCAGTTGATAATTTTGACGAAAGCCGTGGTTTTGCTTTTTCAACTTATGCCGTTCCCGTAATAATGGGCGAAATCAAACGTATTTTTCGTGACGGCGGCGCAGTGAAAGTCAGCCGAAGCTTAAAGGAAAAGGCTATTAAGGCTCAGTCACTTCGTGAAAAATTTATTAATGATAAAATGCGAGAGCCGACTGTCACAGAATTGTCTAATCTTCTTGATTGTCCGCCTGAGGAAATACCTGAAATTTTGGGTGTTATTGCTCCTATGGTATCACTCAGCACTTCAAGCGATGACGGTGAATATACTATAGATGTACCCGTTGATGAGAGCGATGAGATTTTTAATCGCTTAATTGTTCACCGACTTTTTAAATTTCTTGACGATACGGAAAAGGCGATAGTTGATATGCGCTATTATAAGGGCTTCACTCAAGCCAAAACTGCCGCCGCACTCGGCATTTCTCAGGTGCAGGTTTCCCGCAAAGAAAAATCCCTCCTCCAAAAGCTTCGTAAATATGTAGAGTAAAATAAGACACTATGCTTTTTCAAACATAGTGCCTTTATTTTTTACGTGAATTTAACGGCGTGAACGACTTGTGTAAAAATCACTCTACACTTCGGTAACATATTGAACTTTTAATATGCGTATGATAAAATTTTTATATTGTAAAAAATTTATTAAAGAGGTACAGAGAAATGAAAAAGATTTTTAGCTTAATTCTATCCTTAGCAATGTTATTAACCATAACCTCAGGATTGAATTTAACAGCGTATGCAGATTCTTCACAATACGGAAATATTTATTATGAAGAAAAGGAAGACGGAACTATTGAAATAACGGATTGTGATGATTCTGCAACTTCAATTAATATACCGTCCACTATTGTTGGTAAAGCAGTTACGAGTATTCGCAATTGTGCATTTTATGGCTGCAAAAGCCTAACAAGTGTAACAATACCAAACAGCATAACAAGTATTGGACGTGAAGCATTTTATGATTGCACAAGCTTAACAAGTGTAACAATTCCTGATAGTGTTACAGGTATTGGAGATGGTGCATTTTATAATTGTAAAAGCCTAACAAATGTAACAATTCCTAATAGTATAACAATGATAGGCCCTGACACTTTCTGTAGGTGCTCAAGCTTGGAAAACATAACAATACCTGATAGTGTAACAAGTATCTGTGATCATGCATTTTATGAGTGCACAAGCTTAACAAGTATTTCAATACCTCATAGTGTAATAAGTATTGATAATTATGCTTTTTATGGCACAAGCTTAATAAATCTTTCAATACCTGCTAGTGTTGCAAGTATTGGCGAGGGTGCATTTAATGGTTGCAAAAGCTTGGCAAATGTGACAATTGGAAATAATGATTCGGCAGAAAAAAGGTCAACTGAAATTGGAAATTCTGCATTTTCTGAATGCACAAGTTTATCAAGTGTAACAATAGGAAATAATGTAACGAGTATCGGTGCTGCGGCGTTTAGTGATTGTTCAAGTTTAACAAGCGTAACAATACCTAATAGTGTAACAAGTATTGAATATGGAACATTTAGTTATTGTGAAAATTTAACAAGTGTAACAATACCAAACAGCGTAACAAGTATTGGCGATGAAGTATTTTACAGGTGTTCAAGTTTAGAAAACATAACAATACCTGATAGTGTAACAAGTATCGGTGATCACGCATTTTTTGAATGTAAACTTGTAACTTTAACAATGGGCAATGGTGTTAATTACATAGACAGCTGTGCATTTCTTAATTGTGAGCAACTATATGAAGTTAATTACAACGGAACGGTTGCTCAATGGAAAGCAATTAATGTAGATTCTAATAATTCAAACTTGACGAAAGCTATTATAAAATGTACAGATGGAATTTTAGGAAACGGGAACGAAGTTATAATAGATAATGTTGTATATAATATTTATAATGATTATACAGCTCAAATAAATAAATATCCCGGAAATCCTGAAATATTAACAATTCCTGAAAGCGTTTCTTATGAAGGATATGCATTTAAAATTAACAGCATTGGTGATTATGCATTTCTCGAATGTACAAACTTAAAAAGTTTAACAATGCCAAGTAGTGTGACAAAGATTGGGCAATATGCATTCTATTGTTGCACAGACTTAAAAGATGTATATTATCTTTCTACTATAAGTGATTGGAATAAAATTGAAATAACAAATACAAACGATGTTTTAAAAGAAGCAACTATTCATTGTATTGATGGTACAATAAATGAAAAAGTACCTACCCCTCAACCACAACCAAGACCTCAGCCAAGTCCAACACCTACACCAACTCCAACTCAGCCTACCACAGCTGCGCCTACTACAACCACCCCTACAACTGCGCCTAAACCTGTTTTAAAGCCAAAATCAACTAAAATTAAAAAGGTAAAAGCGGCTAAAAAGGCAGTATCTGTTGAATGGAAAAAGGTAAGCGGTGTAAAGGGTTATCAAGTACAGGTTGCGACAGATAAGAAATTCAAGAAAAATAAGAAAACCACAACCGTTAAAAAACAAAAGACAACAAAAGTAACTATTAAAAAACTTAAGGCTAAGAAGAAATACTATGTCCGTATGCGTACATACAAAACAGTAAAAGGCAAAAAGGTATATTCCTCTTGGTCAAAGGTTAAGACGGTTAAAACAAAGTAAAAAATACCCCCGACACTTGATTGTGTCGGGGGTATTACTGTATATGATATTATAACTGCGCCAAATCATACGGCGTTTTTTGATAAACAAAATAATTAAGCCAATTGTTGAATATTATATTCGCCGAACTTTTCCAGCTCATAATCGGAACGGACTTGTCATCATCATTAGGAAAATAATTATAAGGCACGTCAATATCAAGACCTTTTTCCTTATCCCTAAAATATTCTTTGGCAAGTGTGTCTCTGTCATATTCGCTGTGACCTGTTACAAAAAATTGCCTGCAATCCATATCGGATATAATATGAACGCCCGATATTTCGCTGTATGAAATAACCTGAAGCTGTTTAACAAGCGCAATATCCTGAAGCCTCGTCTCTGTATGCCTTGAATGAGGGACATAGTAAACATCATCAAGTCCTCTCATAAGCGGATGGGTAATGTCAAGCGACTTGTGAGGAAATACGCCAAACATTTTCTTTTTTAGCGGATATTTCTTAATACCGTAATGATAGTAAAGCCCTGCCTGAGCACCCCAGCAAATATGAAAAGTGGAGTAAACATTTTTTTTGCTCCATTCCATAATCATACAAAGCTCGTCCCAATAGTCAACTTCTTCAAATTCAAGATGCTCAACGGGTGCTCCCGTAATAATCATTCCGTCATACTTGTTGTCTTTTATATCATCAAATGTATTATAGAATTTTGCCATGTGTATTCTTGAAACATTTTTTGCCTTATGGCTTTTAACTTGAAGAAAATCAATATCAAGCTGCAAAGGAGAATTACTTAGCAATCTCAAAAGCTGTGTTTCCGTTTCAAGTTTTGTCGGCATTAGGTTAAGTATAATGATTTTCAAAGGTCTGATATCCTGCATATTAGCCCTTGACTTGCTCATAACAAATATATTCTCTATTTCCAAGTTTTGCTTAGCCGGCAATTCATCGTCAATACGAATTGGCATAATATCAGCCCCTTTCTTTAAGCGTTTATACATTATAACAAAACTTAACGCAAATTTCAATATCTATAATAATGTATATTAATATTATCTGTAACAATTATTTATTAATTCAATACTATATATTAATAGGCTAATCGTATATCTTGTGCTATTTAAAAATACAATATGTACCTTGAAATGTTACAAAATGATACCGTTTACATCATATAGTATCAAATTGTAGTAAAATGTGCACATAAATGTTGAATTTTGTTATAAATTTATGTCAATATCATAAAATACGTAAAAAAATCCGAAAAACCTGTTGACAAAGGAGAGAATAGGTGGTAATATGTGTAA
>UMLO01016462.1_pt1 | contig 11942 bp, 10 predicted proteins | sample 1966551 | NCBI WGS metagenome assembly UMLO01 (sample SAMEA4836201, study PRJEB28245) | human gut metagenome | biome: gut microbiome; material: fecal sample | place: Denmark | collected 2008
CAAGGAAGCCGCCCGCGCGATTGACGCGGCCATCAAGGCGAAGGAACAGTAAAAATTAAATTTCAGCCCCCGTGCCGCGAGGTGCGGGGGTGTTTTTGTTAAAAGGCTTCCCCTGAGGGGGAAGCTGGCCGCGAAGCGGACTGATGAGGGGCGAACTTTGCCATACTATCCCCTGTATGGGTAATCACGGTATCTCCGCCTCTCATCCGTCTGCGGGCGGGGCCGCAGACACCTTCACCCAAGGGGGAAGGCACTCTTACCGAACAAAGGCATCAACCATGTATCATCCTTTCTTCCAATTCGTTCTTCCGCGCCTCGGGCAGGTGGCGCTGGATGCTTTGCTGTACCTGAACTTTTTGCAGCTGCCGCCCTTACAGCTGGTGGCCCGGTGGCCGGTGCTGTATTACGGACTGCCGCTTGTGCTGATGGGTGTGCTGGCGTATATCAGCCGCGACCCGCTCGGGCTGGGCATCGTGTTTGCCGGACATCTTGTGACATTCTACTGCATCGGTACCGCCATCGGGCTGGCGCTGCGGCGCATCGGTGGCACACCGCTGACTGTTTGGCATATTATCTGGCTGGACGGCATAACGCCGTGGCTGTTGACGGGCCTTATCATGTGGTGGGGGCGGCGGCGTGCGCTGCGGCTCTGTACGACAAAATACAGCCTGACAACGCGGAAAAACCTGCCGAACGGCAGGCTGACCATCGTGCAGGTCAGTGATGTCCACCCGCGCGCCTGTGCGGCGATGGATCACACCCGTATCCCGGAGCTGAAAGCAAAAATCGAGGCGTGCCGTCCCGACCTGCTTGTGCTGACCGGCGATATTTTCGACGAGTTCACCGAGCCGGAGGAGCTGGACGCCTTCTGCAAGCTGTTTGGCGAGCTGGACGCGCCGCTGGGCAAGTATTACGTCCTCGGCAACCACGACCTGTTCCACCACTGGCGGGAGCCGAGCTTTGGCCGCGCGGATCTGGAGCGCGGGTTCGCCGCCGCGGGCGTGCGCATCTTGGAGGACACGTCCGTCCTGCTGCCCTGCGGTGTGCGCGTCGTGGGCCGCAAGGATTATCTGTACACGAACGGCAGCCGCTTCACGGCGGCGCAGCTTATGCCCGGCGGCCCCGACGACCACTACACGGTCTGGCTCGACCATGAGCCGCGGGACTTTAAGAACGCCGCGGCGGCGGGGGCGGACCTGATTTTGAGCGGCCACACCCACGGCGGGCAGGTCTGGCCTGCGGGTGCGGTGGGCATGGTTGCCAAAAATGAGCGAAACTACGGCAGAAAGCACATTGCAGACCATTGCGATGCCATCGTCAGCGGCGGCACGGGCACCTGGGGCTACAAGTTCCGCACCCAGGGCCGCACGGAAATTGTCTGCGCGGAAATCACTACCGAAAGGGAAAACTGATTTATGAACGAACGCGAACGCCTGAGCAGCCGCCTGGGCTTTATCATGCTGTCGGCGGGGTGCGCCATCGGCTGCGGCAACGTCTGGAAATTCCCCTGGATGTGCGGCCAGAATGGCGGCGGCAGCTTTATGCTGCTCTACATCCTCTGCCTGCTGGTGCTGGGCCTGCCCGTCATGGTCATGGAGTTTGCCGTGGGCCGCGCCGCCCAGGCCAGCCCCGTTACGATGTACCAGCGCCTGGAAAAGCCCGGCCACAAGTGGGGCATATTCGGTGTCGTCAGCCTCATCGGCAACATTGCCATCATGGCGTTCTACACGGTGGTCACGGGCTGGATCTTGTACTATTTTGTCAAGTTCCTGACCGGGCAGAATGCGGATTTCGGCTTTGCGCAGATGATCGCCGACCCTGGGCTGAACGTGACCTATCTGCTTGTGGTCGTTATAGCGGCGTTTGTGCTGCTGAGCTTTAATTTGCAGGGCGGGCTGGAGCGCGTGACCAAATACATGATGAGCGCGCTGCTGGTGCTGATGCTGGTGCTGGCCGTGCACAGCCTGACGTTTGCCGGTGCGGCGGAGGGGCTGCGGTTCTACCTTGTGCCGGATTTCTCGGCCATTGACGGCGGGGTCATCGTGGCGGCCATGAACCAGGCGTTTTTCTCGCTGTCTGTCGGCATGGGCGGCATGGCGATCTTCGGCAGCTACATCGGCAAGGATCACGCGCTCATGGGTGAGTCGCTGCGGGTCATTTTTCTGGACACGTTCGTGGCCGTGCTGGCGGGCATCGTCATCTTCCCGGCGTGCTTCACCTACGGGCTGGAGGTCACGGCAGGCCCCAGTCTGCTGTTTGACACGATGGCGGGGGTGTTCGGCAATATGGTCGGGGGCCGCTGGTGGGGCGCGCTGTTCTTCCTGTTCATGGTGTTTGCGGCGCTGTCCACCGTGCTGGGCGTCTGCGAGAACATCCTTGCCATGGTGCGTGAGCTGACCGGGTGGAGCCGCCCGAAGGGCTGCGTGGTCTGCGGCGTCGGCATCTTTCTGCTGGCGCTGACGACGGCGCTGGGCTACAGCGTGCTGCACTTCCAGCCGTTTGCGCCGGGCAGCGCGTGGCTGGACTTTTGGGACTTCATCGTCAGCAACAATGTGCTGCCGCTGGGGTCGCTGGTGCTGGCGCTGTTCTGCTGCAACCGCTTTGGCTGGGGCTGGGACAATTTTGTGGCCGAAGCCAACACCGGCAGAGGCCTGAAGGTCCGCCCCTGGATGAAGCCGATTTTTAAGTATTTTGTGCCGGGTGCGATTTTGTTTATTTATATTTACGGCATGGTTACGTTTCACTGGCGGTAAAAAGGAAAAAGTCCTGTCTCCGGGAAAGGGAGGCAGGACTTTTCGGTTTTACGCTGGGATGCGCGGGCAAAGCCCGCGAGGCCGGAGGGGCTCTGCCCGTTTGCGGGTGCTACGACACCTTGCGGAAGTAATTTATCAAAATACTCTTGATATAATTATACCGCCGCGCGTAGCTGTTCTCGACGCGGATCAGCTCAAAGCCGTGCTCGCGGCAGATCTGGTCCTTCTTGCGGTCACGGCGCTGGACGGCGGGGTCGTCGCGGTGCTCGCGGCCATCCAGCTCGATGGCTAAAATCGGCATCAGGCGGCGGCCCTCCCGCTGGTAGACGACGAAGTCGAACCGTCCGGTGTAGAACAGGTCGGCGCAGCCGGGGTTATCCTCAAACACCTGGGCGATGGGTACCTCCTTGCGGACCGTGCAGCGGCTGCCGTCGAGGAAGGCGTTGTCCAGCGCGTGGTTCAGATTTTCCAAAAAAGCATCCTCGGTCTTGGTGCTGTAGGGCTTGATGCCCAGCGCACGGCTGGCGGCGGGCTTCTCGGTCACCTCGGACTGGCCGTTTTTGCGCACGTACTGCACCAGCTCGTAAATATCGTCGTCGGTGCTGTCGGCGTGCAGGCGGTCCAGCGCGGCCTGATTCGAGAGGATGACCAGCTGCTCCCGCGCGCGGGAGGTCGCCACGTTGATGAGCTCCTTGTTCGTTTTCAGCCAGTCGTAGGTGCGCGGGCGGGTCTGGTCGGTCAGCGCCAGGGAGAAGATGACCACGTCTTTCTCGTCGCCCTGAAAGGCGTGCACCGTGCCGCAGGCGGCGTTCTCAAAGTGCCTCGCGCGCAGCATGGCCTCGATGGCGGCGCGCTGCTTCGCAAACGGCGTGATGATGCCCACCTGCTTGTCCGGGTGCGCGGTCAGGTATGCCTCGATGCGGCGCACCTCCTGCGGGGCGGTGTTTTTCTCGTCGGTGGTGTCGTTGGGCACGTCCACATAGACGAGCGGCGTGGGGTCGGTCTCGCGGCTGGCAATGTGCAGCTTGTGGTTGTAGTATTTGCGATTGTTGAACTCGATGATCTTGGGGCTGCAGCGGTAGTGGTAGCTCAACAGCGTCTCGTCGCTGACGGCGTCGCAGGCCAGAAAGCATTTGTAGATCGAGTTTTCGATGTAATCGTACTCCTGCGTGACACCGTAGCGGCGGCGCAGCGTGCGGTTGTCGGCGGGGTCCAGCAGAATGACAGGCGAGAGCTGCTGCGGGTCGCCCACAAGCATCAGCGACGCCCCGCGCAGGATGGGCACAAGAGACATGGCCGTATTGCACTGGCTGGCCTCGTCCATGATGACCATGTCAAAGCTCGGCTCCGGGTCGCCCAGGCGGTGGGCGGAGATGCAGGTCGTGGCCACAATGGGAAAGACGCGCAGCAGCTTTTTCAGGTTCTCCGGCTCCGAGATGTACTTGTTGAACTGCGCGACCCGCTCCTTGTCGGTGTCGGGGCTGTGGACGATGCTCATTAAATCGTTGTATTTCGGCTCCTCCAACCGGCGGATGCAGCGGGCCGAGGTGTAGTAGAGGTAGCGCAGCAGCTCGTCCTCGTTGCGGTCCAGCAGAGCCAGCGCGTCGGCAGAGTCGATGCTGCCGTAGGCGGCCAGCTCACGGTCCACCTGCGGCAGCTGCCCGGCCTGCAGCTCGTACTGGAAGTTCATCTGGCCGCGGGCGTCCAGCAGGCGCCGGATGGTCTCCCGCCGTTCCCGCAAATCAAGGATGCGCTCATATCGTTCCAGCAGGGCGGTCAGCTGTTTGGCGCGGGCCGTGCGGTCCGCGTGGTTTTTGTCCAGCAGCCGCTCCGGCACGGGGATTTTTTTGCACTGCTCAAACAGCTGGTCGATGGTGCGCAGGGCCTCGGCGGTTTTCTCGTTGTTGCCAAGGCGCAGGATCGGGAACGGCACGGTCTGGCCGTGGTAGGCGACGGCCTGCAGCTTTTCCACAACGCCGTCAATGGGATGGTTGTTGTAGCTGGAAAAAAGCACCGTGCGCTCGTTGAAAAACGCCGTCGTCAGCGTGTTGACGATGGTGTTGGTCTTGCCGGTGCCCGGCGGGCCCTGCACGTAGGCCAGCGGGTAGCGCATGGCGTTGTTGATGGCCAGCAGCTGGTCCAGATTGACCTTGTTGTTCAGCAGCGCCAGCGGGTAGGACTTGCGGCGGCGCGGCTTGGCGGTCATCTCGCCGAAGAAGGCCCGCAGCGGGGCGGTGGCCGTCTCGCCGGGGGGTCCTCGAACATAGTAAGGATGCCGCGGTACTCATGCTCCAAGTCCACGGGGCAGTCGCGGCTGATGGCGACGAGGTAGGGCAGGTCATCGACCCGCACCCGCGGGTTGCTGCGGGTGATGCGGTCCTTGATGGTCTCGGCGTGCTTCGTGAACTCGTCCAGCAGCGTATAGTCGTCGGCATCCAGAAATTGATGGATGCTCAGCTTGCTGCCGTTGACGGTGAACTCCCGGCAAATGACCGGCTCCGGCTCGGCCCGCAGGGCACGCTTTTTCACGTCGAGCCGCAGCGGGCGGTAGGCCAGCACGTACAGCCCCTGCCGGGTGTCAATACTGATAAGGTTCAGCCCCAGCGTGGGCAGGCTGGGGCGGGCGGCGTTCTGACGGCGGTCCTCGACCCGGCGCTGGAACCGGCCCACCAGCTCACGGAACTGGTCGTCGGTCAGCTCCAGCGTGTCCTCCTTATAATCGGCAAAGCAGTCGGCGTCAATTTGATGGATCAGGCTGTAGTTGGACTGGTAGGGCGTGGCGTCCAGCCGGTTGCAGGCGGCCAGATAGTCCAGCACCCGCAGGTTGGCGGCGTTGTCAAACAGCGCCGCGTACCGCCCGGGGTTGTCGCGGATGTCGTCGATGAGCGTCTGGTTGACGGGGCACCACGAGCCGTCGACGACCTCGGCGGTCTGGATGCGGTCAATGCTGATATGGTCGAGCGCCTGCACGCTTAATTTGCCCAGATGCAGCCCGTCAACGTTCAGGGTGCGGGTCCTGGGGTTCAGCCCGCGGATAGCGACCCAGTATTTGGTCTGCTGGGTCTGTTGGTTTTTGTATTCAATGCTCAACCACCGCCCCTCATGAATGGCACGGAAAATCGAGCGCGTGATGTTGTTCAATTTTCCGCTCCTTTCGGGTCGTGGCTTTCTTGCCTCCCTCTGCGAGGGAGGTGGCCAAGGGGGCTACTTCGACAAGCGCCGGTATTCCAGCGGAGTCAGGCGGAACTGGTCGTAGAACGCCTGGGCAAAGCGGCCCTGGCTCTCGTAGCCGACCCGGGCGGCGATGTCCTGCACCCGCTGGGGGGTCGTGCGTAGCAACTCGGCGGCTCTTTCAAGCCGGCGGCGGCGGAAGTAGGCGAGATACCCCTCGCCCAGCACGTTCTGGCAGTACAGCTTGAAGCCGCTCTCGCTCAAACCAAAATGGTCGGCCAGCTCCCGGGCCGGGCGGCGGACCGAGAGATCCTGCAGAACCAGCGTCTCGGCCTCGCGCACGCATTCGACCTGCCGCGCGGGGCAGCGGGCCGTGTCGGCCTCATCGGGCAGGCGCAGCAGCTCATACAGCAGCCGCACGGCGGCATAGCGCAGCTCGCCGGGAGCGGCGTAGGCGGCGTCGTCCCAGACCTCGTCCACAATGGCCGTGATGGCGTCGCTCATCGGGCAGCAGTGAACGCCGCCGCGGCAGAAATAATCCGCGATGCCGCCTATTTCCAGCCCCATCAGCGTCAAAAAGCTGTCTGCCTGCACGGCGTCGGGGTCAATGAAAAGCTGCAGCGCCTCGTACTGGCTGCCGGGCAGGTAGAAGTCCGCACCGGGCACAGCAAAGCTGACGGCGGCATGCCCCTCCGTCACGATGGCATATTGTGCGCCGTCCGGGATGGCGCGTCGTCCGCTGCGGCAGAAATCAAAGACGAGCAGCCGCGGCCAGTCCAGCGGGGGCGGGCAGAGCGGCGCGTCCAGCCGGGTGAAGCAGAGCTGCACGCCGGGTGCAAGCTCCCGCCGGTCAAGCGGGGCTGCGGGGATGAGGTTGTCAGTTTTCATGATTGGTTATACAGTAACTAAATATTTTAAATTTTCGAAAAACTGTGCGCAAAATTCCGATACTGAAATGCACTGAAACGGCCATTCAAGCCGAAAATGTGCGGATAGAAAACTGCTAAAAAGGCAAAATGTGCGAAATCGGAAAAATGGTAAAATAAGGGAAATATGTGCCAAAAAACGAAAAAGTCAGTCTGTGACCGGCACATCCAGCCCGAACTCCTGCGGGCGGAACCGCGGGCAGACATTCTCCGAGATGCAGATGACCGACGCGGCCAGGCGGCTGCCGATCTCGCAGGCCTCGGCCAGCGTCTTGCCGTAGGTCAGGCCGATGACCGTCCCGGCGAAGAAAGCATCCCCCGCGCCGGTGGTGTCGAGGACATCGACCTTCTTGGCGGTTACCATGCCGCTCTCGCCGTCGGTGCGGGCGTAGACGGCGCCCTGCTCGCCCATCGTCACGACCATGCAGGGAATGTTGGCACTGCGCACATTGGCGGCCAGCGTGGCGCGCATCTCGTCCGGCGTCAGGTGGTCGTAATCATCGGAGAACATCAGCCCGGCCTCCTGCTGGTTGCAGACAAAGCAGTCGATCTCCTGCAGGAGGCTGCGGCGCTCCATGGCAATGCTCATGTTGGAGACCGCGGCGTAGACCTTTTTGCGGTACTTTTTGGCGTAGTGCAAAATCTGCTTGACGGTGTCCTTCTCCAGATCAAACTCGATGGCGATGCCGTCGCAGTCGGCAAAGATCTCGTCGCCCTTTTCCTTTAATAATGCGGTCAGCGGCGTCGTGTCGGGCCGCTTCGAGATGGCGGCGCAGACATCGCCGTCGTTGTTGAACACGGCCAGCCAGGTGCCCATGCCGTCCGGCATGCGCTGGATGTAGCGGGTGTTGACCTTGTGCCGGGCCAGCTTGTCAATGACGTCCTGGCCGGAGCCGGTGTCGTCCACCAGACTGACGAAGGTGGGGCGCAGCTCAACATTGGCAATGTCCTCCGCCACGTTGCGGCAGACGCCGCCGTGTACCTGCTCGACCCGGCCCGCGTTGCGCCCGCCCGGGATATAGGTGGACAGCGGATACCCCTTGATGTCCACAAAAACCGCACCGATGACTACAATGCCCATAAGATGACCCCCAAAAAGCTGATTTTACCTGTATTTTACCATACATTCGACATTTGCGCAAACCCCGCCCGAACGGGCAAAACATGTTGACGTGATGTACACTTTATGCTTGTAAGAGGGTCGATTCTGGTATAAAAGCTTGAATAATTTCGTACATCTTGTTTACTTGAGGTAAAAGTAATAAATGTTCCAGACAGAACGGGTGCAAAATGTACAAGCTCTTGCAGTGTGGGGTTAATGCTAGCTGACAAAAAACAAGTGATGCTATGGACATTTGAAATATGTCTGCTATAATGAATACACAAGCCGCAGGCTATACCAAAGATTGGTATCCGGCGAGCCAAAACAAACCGCGAAGGGAGCTCTATTGTGAAGCATAAAAAGAATGGCTTTACCCTTGTAGAACTTATTGTAGTATTGGTAATTCTTGCTGTGCTGGCAGCATTGCTTGTACCGGCTTTGACCGGCTATATTGACAAAGCCCGCAAAAGTCAGGTAATTGCCGAAACAAGAATGCTCACACAGGCCGCTCAAACGGAACTATCTTCTCTATACGCAACAAACGAATTCGCTGAGCAAAATAAGTATGCTATATTTACTGTTGCTTCCAAGAACGATGAGCCTTATACCGATGCCAGTTCTAAGCAAGAGCTGACAGGCCTAAAAAAGAGATATGATAATATCGTCAGTTTATCGGAAGTACCAAGTCTTACAGATGGTAAAGGCGACTTTTTCATTATTGCTGACCATGCCGGAAAGATTCAGTTTACGGTTTTCAAGGACAGTAAGAATTATGTAGGCGTCTACTGTGAGGAAGATGGATCTTATGGCGCATATATTGATGGGTCAGAAATCCAATTTGCAAATGGTAAGGATTATATAGGAAAGGTAGTAATCAACAATATTTATGACAGAAATGGGACAAAATTTTGGTCTAAGGCAATGGTCTTTGCTTGGCTGGGAATCGAAGAATTTAACCCGGGTCCATAATGTGCTTTTGCGTGTAGGTAAGCAAAATAAATTGCGATAAACATTTCAAACGTATAGAGCACCTGACCTGGCAGGCGGACACAAGCCGCCACATCGGACGCCGCCTTGCTGGAAGGCAAACAGAAAATCCAAAAGCCCCTGCGCCAATACAAAAATCCGCCCCGGATGCTGAAAGATTCGACATCCGGGGCGGTGGTTGTTTTTGCGCTTTTTAGGGCAGCGGGAGGATCGTATCATCCTTCTCGGTGTAGCTGCCTCCATCCATGCGGGCGCGCACGAAGGGCACGCCGTCACGCAGATAGAACGTGTTGTGCTCCAGCAGGGCATCCGGGTTCTGGGAAGGGCTGATCGTGCCGCCGAGGTCGTCGTAGCTGACGTTGCCGCGGAAGGTGTTGTGGATGGCCTCCTCCAAACAGAACATCACGCAGCCGCCCTCGTTCATGCGGCTGTAGTTGTGCTCGTACACCGTGCCGTCGCCGGAGTCTGCCGTGTTGTGCTCGACCAGCCTGAACGGCTTGCGGGCGCATATCCCTGCCGGGGAGGAGCGCCGCGCGTTGGAAGAAGTGCGCGAGATGGCCAAGGTGTTTGGCGATACCGTCTGCAAGGAACTGGACTTGCAGCGCCCGCGCAGTGATTTGCAGCGCACAGAGGAACGCTGACCGCCATGCGCCCGAATAAAGAACGGCAGAACCTCTGGCTCTGGGCTGCCTTGCTGCTGCCGCTGCTCTGGCTGGCGGCAGGGTTGGCGCAAATCACCGAACAGGCGCACGGGCTGTCAGCTTTGGCGGCAGGGCTTACTGCGCTGCTGAATGACCCGCTGAGCCTGCGTTGGTGCAGCAGCACCCCGAAATTTCTGCTGGCGGTTTTGGTTCTCTACCCGCTGGGGGTGTATTGCTATCTGCTCGATCAGGCGGATCGCCGCCCCGGCGAGGAACACGGCTCTGCCCATTGGGGCATTGCCAAAGAGTTGAACGAACGCTACCGCAACCGCAAGAACCCGTGGCAGGAAATCATTCTTTCCCAGAATGTCCGCCTCAGCAATGATTCCTGTCGGCACCAGCGGAATCTGCACGTTGTTGTGATTGGCGGTCCCGGCAGCGGTAAGACCCGCTTCTTTGTAAAACCGAATGCCCTGCAATGCAGCGGCTCCTACTTCTTTTTGGACCCCAAGGGGGAGTTGACCTATTGCCTCGGCGGTGCCATGGAGAGAAACGGCGTTACCGTGACGGTCATTGACTTTGTGCATTTCCGCGGACATTACAATCCGGTAGCATACCTGAAAACCGATGAGGACGCTATGAAGCTTGCTTATGCGCTGGTGTTCAACACCAAAAAGAACCCGGCAGCCTCCGGCGGCGAAAACGAGTTCTGGGACAAGAGCGCTGTTATGTTTCTGGGAACGCTGATTTTGTATATCCTGTACGAATCCCCGCTGTATGAGCGCAACCTCAACACGATGATGGATATGATTCTGGAATGCAAGGTCAGTGAGGACAGCTACGACGAAAACCGTATGGATATTCTGTTCGGTGAACTGGAGCAGCGCGACCCGCATCATCCGGCTGTGCTGCAATACCGTTCGTTCAAGCTCGGCAGCGCGAAAACCCTGTCCAGCATTATGGTCACGGCGGTATCCAATCTGCATATGCTGCAATCGGCGGCGTTTGCCGAGATGATTGCCACCGATGAAATGTTCCTGCCGAAGTTGGGCGTGGAGAAACGCGCCATCTTCTGCGTTATCCCCGACAATGACGATACCTTTAACTTTATGGTTTCGATTCTGTACACCCAACTGTTTGACCAGCTGTTTCGCCTTGCGGATTCCACGCCGGAATTCCACGGCACACTGCCGGTTCATGTACGCCTGATGATGGACGAGTTTGCCAATGTCGCAACGCCGGAAAACTTTGTAAAGATCCTTGCCGTTGCGCGCAGCCGCAACATAAGCTGCGATATCATTCTGCAAAATATTTCCCAGATCAAAAGCAAATACAAGGACGACTGGGAAACAATCATCGGCAACTGCGACAGCCTTGTGTACCTTGGCGGCAACGATTACAGCACCTTTGAGTACATTTCCAAGCTGCTGGGCAAGCAGACCATCCGCACCAAGGGGCAGAGCATCAGCAAGGGCAGCCACGGATCGTCCAGCGACAGCTATCATGTCGCGGGGCGCGAGCTGATGACCCCGGACGAGGTGCGCCGCATGAAACGCAGCGACTGCCTTGTGATGATCAGCGGCGAGGCACCGGTGAGGGACAAGAAATACAACCTTTTTGACCACCCGAACCTGAAATACACACCCGACTACCGCAGCCCGCGGGGGTTGCTGTATCGGTTTGCAACACCCATCCCTGCGCCGGAGGGCTACACGATGCCCCCGGATTATATGCGCAGGCCGGCACCGTATCGCTTGCTTATGTGGCGGAGCTGACCTGCCCCGAAATTACCGAAGATCTATATGATGAATTACAAGAATGGGAGGAATCTCTGTTATGAAAATCAAAAAACCTGTATCCGCGCCGGAAACCCAGCGCAAAATCAAGCGCAGTTACCTGACGGTTGCCACGGTTGCCGCCGCGGTAATCGTGATGGCGCTGCCTGTGTATGCGGACGACCCGCTGGCAACCATCAATGCACTGAGCGATTTTGTGTTCAGCGCCATTAAGGCGATTGGTGCCATTCTGCTGGGCTTCGGCATTGTGCAGATCGGTCTTGCCCTCAAAAGTCACGATGCCGGGCAGCGCGCGCAGGGCTTTATGACCTTTTTCGGAGGCGTAGTTATCTACTTTGCCAAGGATATTTTGGATATGATTTTGTAAAAAACGCTTTGCAGCACTTGTATGTATTGGCGTAGTTAGCAAAGGGATCAATCCTAGAAGGAAGGTGAAGCCTTGAATCAAAACTGGATCGTAGAAAATCTGAACAACGCCTTTTCCACTTGGAACGGCAAATTGACAGAGCTTTGGGGGCTGGTGACAACCAGCCCCCAAACTTTTAAGGGCGGCGCGGTATGGGGCG
>UMLO01016573.1_pt1 | contig 11941 bp, 8 predicted proteins | sample 1966551 | NCBI WGS metagenome assembly UMLO01 (sample SAMEA4836201, study PRJEB28245) | human gut metagenome | biome: gut microbiome; material: fecal sample | place: Denmark | collected 2008
ATTGTTGACTACTCCTATTCTCAAGGGGTGTTTCGATCGTTCAACTTGTATGAAACAACCGCAATTCCCGTTTAAAATTATGGTATGGTATGACCTTGACTTTTTTCCCCAGAAAGATATCATTAAAATGTCTTATTTTTGACATACGAAACGGAGGGGACACCGCTATGCTGAAAGATATCGCCGAAGCTATGCTGGGCAGACACCCCTTTGACCTGGTAATCCGCAATGTGCAGATTGTCAATGTGTTCAGCGCCTCTATTGTAAGCGGATCTATCGGCATTGTCAACGGTCATATCGCCGGGGTTTTTGGCCCGGAAGAAGCGCTGGACAGCCGCCGGAGCATTGATGGCGGCAACGCTTATGCCCTGCCTGGCTTCGTGGATTCTCACATGCATCTGGAGAGCAGCATGCTGACGCCGGAGCATTTTGCTCAGGTGGCCCTATCCTGCGGCACAACCACGGTATGCGCCGACCCCCATGAAATTGCCAATGTCCTTGGCATCGAGGGCGTCCGGGGCCTGGCAGATGCCTGCCGGTCCCTGCCCCTGCGGGTGCTGCTGACCGCCCCCTCCACCATTCCCTCCGCTCCCGGTCTGGAGGATTCCGGTTTTGATGTTGGCCCCGCTGAGATGGAGGCCCTGCTGGATATTCCCGGCGTGGCTGGATTAGGCGAGGTCATGGATTTCAACGCCGTCGCCGCCGGAGATGAGCGGATGCTCTCCGTCATTGAAGCTGCCGCCAACCATGGCGTTTTTCTGGATGGCCATGTCTCCGCCCTCACCGGCCGCCGCTTGCAGACCTTCCGGGCCATGGGCATCGACAGCGACCACACCGTTCCCTCCGCTGAAAAGCTCCGGGAGGAGCTGGCTCTGGGCTTCACGGTGCAGGTACAGGAATGCATGCTGAACCGGGAAATCGTCCAGGCCATGAATGATGCACCGGTGCAGGACCGCATCTGCCTGGTAACGGACGATGTTCCCCTCCCCCGGCTGATGCGTCAGGGGCATTTGAACTTTGTGGTGGAACGGGCCATCGAACTGGGTCTTGACCCCATCCGGGCCATCCGGTATGCCACCATCAACCCTGCCGTCCGGCTGCGGCTGTATCACACAGGCGGCATCGCCCCCGGCATGGAGGCTGATATGCAGCTGGTGCAGGATCTGCGCCATCCCAGACCGGAACTGGTGCTCCGGGCCGGAGAAATCGTCTGGGACCATGGCAGCTATCTGCCCCATACCGCCCCTTACCAGATCCCGGACCACCTGCGTAGCTCTGTTCATCTTCGTCCCGTGACGGAAGAGGACTTTGCCGTCACGGTGCCGGTACGCCCCGGCTTCCCCGGCGGCACCGCCGTAGCGAATCTGATCGGCCAGGATGGCGTCTCCATCCGCACCCAGCGGGTCCGGAAGGCCCTGCCCCTGGCAGCTGAAAGAGACGGCTTTGCCTGTCTGAAAACAGCTCCTTACTTAAAAATGGCAGTATTCAACCGCTACGGCCGGGATCAGCACGGCATCGGCCTGCTGACCGGCATGGACGGTGTCACCGGTGCCGCCGCACTGACCTACGGCCATGACTGCCACAACCTGACGGTCTATGGCGGTAATGACGCTGATATGGCTCTGGCGGCCAACACCCTCCGGGAATCCCAGGGTGGGCTCTGCACCGTGGAAAACGGCAAGGTACTGACCCTCATCCCGCTGCCTCTGGCGGGGCTGATGTGTGATCTGCCTCCGGAGGTACTGCTGGAGCAGATGGAACAGCTCCTGTCGGACTGCCGCCGCATGGGCTTCAACCATCAAAATTTGCTGACGTTCTTCACCCTTATGCCGCTGGCGGTTTCGCCGGAGCTGAAATGCACGGACCGGGGTCTGGTGGATGCGCTGCACAAGCGGCTTCTGCCCTTGATTGAAGAGATAAAGGAGATAAGTTCGGATGGAACGTAAACACCGTGCACTGCTGCTGGCACTGCCCACCGTATTGACCCTGCTGTTTTTCTTCGTGGCACCGATGGTCTACATTCTGGTCCACACCCTGCATGAAAACGGTTTTTCCGATTTTGTGGATTTCTTCGGAGATCCCTTTTACCGCAACATCCTCTGGGTCACCCTCCGGGTGTCCCTGGTGTCCACCGCCATCTCCCTGGTGCTGGGCTATCCCACGGCTTTTTACATGGCCCGGACCAAGTCCCGTATGAAGCAGGTCATGATGATTGTGATCCTGTTTCCCTTTTTGGTCAGCGCCGTGGTCCGTTCCTACGGCTGGATGGTCATTCTGGGCACCAACGGCCTTTTGAACCAGCTGCTCCAGTCCTTGGGGCTCATCTCCGCCCCTCTGAAAATCCTGAACACGGAGACGGCGGTCATCATCGGTATGATCCACCTGCTGGTGCCCTATATGGTCCTCTCTCTGGTGGGTGTGCTCCAGAGCATTGACCCCAATGTGGAGTACGCGGCCTACAGCTTGGGTGCCTCTCCTCTGCAGACCTTTTCCAAGGTGGTGTTCCCCCTGAGCCTGCCGGGCATTATCTCCGGCTGCGTTCTGGTGTTCACTATGAGCATGACCTCTTACGTGACGCCCAAACTGCTGGGCGGCTCCAAGTTCCGGATGATGGCCACCATGGTGGTCCAGGAGATCAATGTGAATTTCGACTGGGGTGCGGCCTCCGCCATCAGCTATATTCTGCTGGCAGTGATCCTGCTGGTGCAGATCGCGGTGGTGCTGTGCACCTCCGGATATATGAAACGTATGGGAGGAGGAAAGTGATATGCGCGAAAAAGATGTGAATCTGCCCTGCCGGATCTTCGCCATTCTGGTGATGCTGTTCCTGCTGGCGCCTCTGGTGGTGATCGTCATCGCCTCCTTCACGCCCACAGCCCTCATCACCTTCCCGCCCCAGGGCTTCTCCCTGAAATGGTACGCCAATATTTTCGGTTCCTCCACCCACTTTATGGATGGTCTGGTGAACAGCCTGAAAATCGGTATTCTGGCCACAGCGGCGGATATTCTGCTGGGCGTCACGGCGGCCCTATCCGTCTGCCGGTACAGCTTTAAGGGCAAGGACGCTCTGCTGAACTACTACACCTCTCCCATGTATGTGCCCAGTGTGGCCTTCGCCTTTGTTTTGCTGCAGGTCTACAGCCAGATCGGCGGTGTGTCCGGTATGCTGCGCATTTTCATCGGCCATCTCATTATCATTCTGCCCTACATCGTGCGGAACACGGTGTCTGTACTCCATGTGTTCAACTGGACGCTGGAGGATGCGGCTACCTCCATGGGAGCCACCCCTATTCAGGTGTTCTTCAAGATCACCATTCCCTTGGCCCGGCCCGGCATCATGGCCGGTGCGCTGCTGGCTTTTTTGTATTCCTTTGACGAGGTGGCCCTGAGCAGCCTGCTCTCCACCCCGAGGTTCATCACCCTGCCCATCCGCATCATGAACTATATGGAGCTGACCTTCGACCCCACTCTGGCCGCCATCTCCACACTGCTGATCCTGGCATCTCTGGTTCTGATCGTACTGATGGAGAAGTTCGTAGGGTTGGACATGTTTGTTAAGTGAGAACGGAAAGGTGTAAACTATGGCTACTTTGGAATTACAGGGACTGACCAAGCGATTCGGCGAGTTCACTGCGGTGGATTCCATGAACTTGAAGGCTGCCGAAGGCGAGATGATCGCCCTGCTGGGCGGCAGCGGCTGCGGCAAGACCACCACACTGCGCATGATCGCCGGCTTTACTGAGCCCACCGCCGGGCAGATCCTGGTGGACGGCAAAAACGTTTCCACTATCCCGCCCTACCGCCGCAACATCGGCATTTTCTTCCAGAACTACGCGCTGTTCCCCCATATGACGGTGTTTGAAAACGTGGCCTTTGGTCTGAAGCTCCAGAAGCTGCCCAAAAACGAGATCCGTGAGCGGGTGGAGCACATGCTCGCTCTGGTAAAGCTTACCGGCATGGACAAGCGTTATCCCCGGCAGCTCTCCGGCGGTCAGCAGCAGCGGGTGGCCCTGGCCCGGGCTCTGGTGACCCGTCCCTCCATTCTGCTGCTGGATGAGCCCCTCTCCAACCTGGACGCCAAGCTCCGGGTAGAGATGCAGGTGGAGATCAAGCGCATCCAGAAGGAGCTGGGCATCACCACCATCATCGTGACCCACGATCATGAGGAGGCCGTCTCCTTGGCAGACCGGGTCATCGTCATGAATGCCGGCCACATTTTGCAGATCGGCAAGCCCCAGGAGGTCTTTGACAGGCCCGCCTCTCCCTTTATTGCGGACTTTATGGGCTTTTCCACCTTTCTTCACGGCATCGCCGCCGGAGCAGAGGGGGATATGCGCCTGATCCGCTGCGGTGCTCACACGCTCCAGGTCCCGGCAGAGGCCGCCCAGGAGCTGACTGAGGGGGATGCCTGCATTCTGGCCATCCGCTCCGAAAACATCCGGACTGCGGAGCAGGAAGGTGTCAATACCGTCCGGGGCACCGTCAAAAGTGCCACCTACAAGGGTCATACCACCCGGCTGGAGGTCTCCGGCTGCTTTGAGGAAATGGTATACCCCGCTATCCACGAATATGCGGACGTGCAGGAGGGCAGTGAAGTTCTGCTTCACTTCCCCGCCCAGCATTTCTGTGTATATAAAGACATCAAGTAAAATCAGGAGGATGTAAACAAAATGAAAAGCAAGCGTATTCTTGCACTGATGCTGGCTCTGGTCATGGCCCTGAGCCTGGCCGCCTGCGGCGGCAGCAAGCAGGAGGAAACTCCCGCTGATAACGCCGGAAACGGCGAAGCAGCTGGCGATACTCAGGATTTCGGCGGCGCTGAGCTGGTTGTTGCTACCTGGGGCTGGGCCGAGGCCGGTCTCAAGACCCTGGCCGCCGACTTTGAGTCCAAGTACAACTGCACCATCGTGGTGGACCCCACCAGCGGCAACGGTGACCGTCTCAATAAGCTGATGGCTGAGCAGAACGATCCCACCGCCGATGTGGCCCTGCTGACCAAGAGCTTTGCCCAGACTGGCAATGATGCGGGCCTGTTTGAGAAGATCGACACCAACATCGTCACCAGCATCGGCGATCTGTATGACATCGCTGTCAACGCCGACGGCTACGGCCCCTGCTACTCCCTGTGCCGCTACGGCATCATGTACAATGCCGACGCTCTGGAGAAGGCCGGTCTGCCCGCCCCCACCTCCTACGAGGGTCTGTTTGATGACCAGTATGCGCACATGGTGGCTCTGCCCGACATGACCTCCACCGCCGGCCCCTACATGCTGGTGGCTATGGCCGAGGCCATGGGCGGCAGCCAGGAGGATGTGACCCCCGCCATGGAGCTGATGCAGGAGAAGAAGGACAACATCGATCTGTGGTATTCCACCTCTTCCGACGTTGTCAACGCCTTCACCACCGGTGAGGCCAACATCGCCGTGTTCATGGACATCAATATGCCCAGCCTGACCGACAGCGGCCTGAACATGGTCTGGGTGGACGCCGCCGAGGGCTCCTTCTCCGCTCCCGCCACCGCCAACGTGGTGAAGAACTGCAAGAACCCTGAGCTGGCCCAGCTGTTTGTGGAATACCTCATCAGCAAGGACACCCAGGACAAGATTGCTGAGGTCATGAACGAGGCCCCCGTGAACAAGAACGCCACCATGGACGATTCTCTGAAGACCTATCTGGCCTTCGGCGACGAATCCATGAACGCCCTGAAGGAATTTGACGAGGCCTACATCACCGCCAACAAGGAAGCCTGGATCGATACCTTCCAGCGCACTGTTGCCGTTCAGTAATTTCCCCGACCATACAAAAACGGAGGAGACGCCCCGGCGTTTCCTCCGTTTTTTAAACAACTGACAAGGAGAAGAGCCTGCCATGAAGCTGACTGTCTTATCAGAAAACGCCGTTCTGTACCCCGGCCTTGAGGGGGAATTCGGCCTGTCCGTCTACCTGGAGGAAGGAGATACCCGCCTGCTGTTCGACGCCGGGGAACGGGACGCCTGCCTGCGGAACGCGGAGAAGCTGGGTATCGACCTCCGACGGGTCACTGCCGTGGCGTTCAGTCACAACCACCGGGATCACTGCGGTGGTTTTCTGCGCCTGGCGGAGCAGCTTCCGCCGGACGTACCCATTTATGCCCATAGCGGCTTTTTCATCCGGAAGTGGTGGGATCACCGGTGCGACCCGCCTCAGCAGGAAACCTATTCCCAGACGCTGGAGCTGGTAGGCCCGCCCATGGAGGCATCCTGGTTCTTCCAGCAGGGGCTGGCCGGCTTCCGCTGTCTGGCAGATGACTGCATACAGATCGCTCCGCATGTGTATCTTCTGGGAAACTTTCCGGCCCCCGGACCGGAAGAGGCGGTCCATCCCTCCTCCGTGATGGAGGGGCCAGACGGCCGCCTTGTCCTGGATACCTTCCCGGAGGAGCAGGTCTGTGTGGTGGATACCCCAGCAGGACTGGTGGTACTCACCGGATGCGCCCACAACGGCATCCGCAACATTCTCTCCACGGTGGAACGGCGCTTCCCGGAGCGGCCCATCCAGGCCGTTTTCGGCGGTACCCACCTGGTACCCCCGGACCCGGAACGTATTGCCCGGACGGCAGACTATTTCCGGCACAGCTCCATCACCTGTGCCGGTGTCTGTCACTGCACCGGCCCCATGGGTCTGGAAGTCTTTGCCCAAACAGTGCCCGCCTATCTGCCTACCGGCGCAGGCTTGGTATGGCAGACGCCCTCTTTCGCGAGGACATCCGCAGGCAGAAAAGAGAACTGACTGCCATGCAGAGCCCGCAAGCTCAGGAATAAAACCCCCGGATACCTTATCCTCCCTGTCAGGGGAGCAAGGTATCCGGGGGTTTTATCTATTATGGAATCGGACAGTTCTGCCCCACTGTGCGGTTTTTCCCCGGATCATTCCCGCAAGGTAGGTGCGCTGCCAGATAAGCGCACATCCCGGGCAGAAACTCGTGGTGCTTCGGCAGAGGCCGTGCACCGGAGCGCAGCCGTCCGATGCAGGAGGGATTCATGCTGATCTCCCGTCCCAGCTGGCTGTTGGAAAGTTCCGCAATATTCATCAGTGCGTCAAATCGTTCGACAAACATGGTGATCTCTCCGCCTTTTTCTCCATTATATGACAGCTATCCGCACGAGCCAACAATTTTGGCACGGTTTGTGCTGAAAATCTGGCATGGTCATTCGAGCGCGTTCGCTTGTTTTTTTCCTCTTTCAGCCCGTATCCTATATAGGTAAGGAGGCACCCCCCGGTTCCGCAGCGGATCATCAATTTCTTAACAAGCTCACTTAGCGCAAACTCTGTCTGTCAACTCTGCAAACGCCTTCTTTTTCATGTTCGCGCATGGTAAAATACACAAATAGCCAGTCCACCCCCCCCCGCATTTATTTTGCATTTTGACGGATTTTGGCCATCACTGCCAAACAATTCACTTCCGCTTCAAGGGCGGCAGCACCGCTGCGGTATAAATTCAGCCGGGACAAACCCATGGCTGAACTTCTTCTATATTCCTACATTTAAGGGAGGAAAGAAACTTATGAAACGAAGGATTTTGTCATCCCTGATGGCACTTGTGCTGTGTCTCACACTCCTTTCGGCAGCGGCCTATGCCGCCGGGGGCACGGCGGTCTATGTCAGCAGCAGCGGCAATGATGGAACCGGTGACGGCTCGGCGGACAAGCCCTTCGCCACGCTGGCCAAGGTGGTCGACGCAGCAGAGGACGGCGCGACGGTCTACGTCATGAGCGACCTGACCATGACGGCGCCGCCCGTTTCAGACCTGTTGCAATCGCGAAAAAAATTGTCATTTTGACTAAGCTGACCCTTGCAGGCAAACCGGCTTTATGCTATAATTTCCCCGTAGCTTCTGCGGGGTTTTACCGCAGTTGTAAATATGATCCATATCCGGTGGAAAGCGGTGAACGCCTATCAAGCAAATCAGCAAACATCCCTGAACCCCATCGCATCCCCCTGAACCCGGGTCCCGGATGGGACTCAAAAGAAATCGCGTGGAAAGAAGGTATAAATTTATGAAATGCAAACGGCTGTGCGCATGGCTCTTGTCTCTTGTCATGATGTTCTCCCTGCTGCCCGTTTCGGCCGCCGCGGTGGACTCCTCTGCTACGACACCTGTATATGTCTTTTTTCAGACGATCAACACTAATGGCAAACCGGTCGAAGTTAAAAAAGGCGTGACATACAATGTCAACGGCAACAGTTGGGCAACGCTGGGCAAGCTGGTAACGACAACTGGCGTGACCACAGAGACACCCCTTGGCGGTGAAGTATTCGATGGAAATAGTAGCTTCACTCGCCACAGTTCTAACTCCGGGCTCGACTTGAAACTGATCAGAGGCTGGGATAAACCGAAGCAGGCGAGCGGCGCGCCCGGCTATAATGAGGAAGAAGGCAAAATGACTTGGCATCTTGACGGCACGGTTTATGGCTATCGGGCTATTTACTGCGACAGCGACAGAAAAGAGCTGACAGACTTTGCTCCTAATAAAACTCCTGAATACTACCTTGAAGGAACAGCCGGCATCAAAGTGACCGATAAAAAACCTACTGACCCGGCCGGTAAGGAGTTTGACTGCTGGGTCACAAATGATGTAAAAGTAGCTGGTGACAATACGTTCACCATGCCCCATAATAATGTGATCTTCACTCCCAAATGGAAAACCGGCACGCTGGAGATTGAGAAGATCCTTGAAGGCAATCCTCCTGCGGCTGAGAATATTTTCAGCTTTACCGTGACGCCGGAAGGAAGCACAACAGATCACGGGTGCTGGCAATGCAACGATCCATGATTTGCTCATCGGCAAATACACCGTTGCAGAGAATGCCAACACAGCTGCTGTGAACGGCTACACCTGCAAGACGCTGTACAGCACCGACAAGGCCAAATGGCAGGATACTCCGATCACCGTGTCTGTGGCCTCTAACAATACTGTGACGGTATACGTCAAAAACAGCTATACGCCCATCACCGCGGATCTGATCGACGATGACATTACCATTAAGCACGGCGTCAATGGCGCTCCTGCGGACGGTGACGATTCCGCCGCGCACATTGTCAAAAAGGACGCCAAGATCTCCTATCAGGCCACGCTGGATATGCAGAGCCTGAAATTTGGTGCTAACCCCGAGCATGCAGACGCCGTTCGTATCATCAGGGCGGCTATGACATCTGTCGGGGTAACTTCTCTCTGGGATTTCATAAAGAACAATTCCATCGACATATTCGCCGACAGCAAGGTGAACCTGTATGTCAAGTTCAGTGACAAGCTGGAAAACCCGGCTACGCTGGACGGCATCACCCTTAAAAGCGGCTGGTTTAAGCTTGATCCGAATAACAAGCCGACCTATAACAATACCACCGGTTATTGGACGATCCCCTGCGTGATCAAGGTTGAGGGCGATGAGGGCGTCGATACCAAAAACCCCATGATCACGCTCTCCGGCGTCTCGCTGTCCCTGACCGCTGACGCGCAGGGCAAGCTGAACAGTAACACGGCACTGGACATCATTTCCGAGGGCTACATCGACGGTACGATCAAGATTTCTACGCATGAGCTTTCGCTGATCGGCAAGAGCAAGGAAGCCCCCGCCAAAAATACCGCCAAGCTGAAGCTTGCCGTGCCCACCTACACCGTGACCTACGATGGAAACGGCGCTGACTCCGGCAAGACCACCGACCCCACCGCCTACGCTACCGGCGCAAAGGCCACAGTAAAGGAAAACAACTATACACGCGGCGGCTACACCTTCACCGGCTGGAACACGAAGGCGGACGGAAGCGGTACTCCCTACAAGACCGGCGACTGGATCACAATGACCGGCAGCGTGATCCTCTATGCGCAGTGGACGCGCAACAGCAGTCACGGCGGCGACGATGACGACAAGTACTTCTTCGCCATTCAGAAGGTGGACGCGCAGGACGGCCACGCCCTGAACGGCGCGAAGTTCGAGCTGTATCAGCTGGACAAGAACGACCGGATCGTCAACCGCAGAGTAGTCAAGACCACACGGCAGGGCAACAAAAGCGGCATCGCCCTGTTCAGCGTGGACAACAAGAAGTCCTATGACGGCATCTGGTACTACGCTGAGGTCTCCGCTCCCGAGGGCTACGTTCTGGACCGGACGGAGTACGAGATCAACCACAAGGACTTCTCCGACAGCCTCAGCACCGCCGTCAAATACGCGGACACCGTGCGGAACTACCGCGGCACCACGCCTGATCTGCTGAATGACAGCGACCACTTTGCTTACGTCATCGGCTACATGGACGGCAACGTCCGGCCCTACGGTCTGATCTCCCGTGCGGAGACCACCACCATCTTCTTCCGTCTGCTGAAGGATTCCGTCCGTGACGGCAATCTGCTCACCAGCAACACCTACACCGATGTGGCGGACGATTACTGGGCCAACACCGCCATCTCCACCATGACCGGTCTGGGCATCGTGCAGGGCCGCAGCACCACGACCTTCGACCCCAAGGCGCCCATCACCCGCGCTCAGTTCGCCGCCATCTGCGCCCGGTTCGACACCGGCAAGAGCAACGGTGAGCAGACCTTCTCCGACATTCAGGGTCACTGGGCGGAGAAGTACATCCAGCGGGCCGCGGAGCTGGGCTGGATCAAGGGCTTCGAGGACGGCACCTTCCGTCCTGATACCTACATCACCCGCGCACAGGCCATGACCATGATCAACCGGGTGCTGAACCGGATTCCTGAGGATGAAAGCGACCTGCTGCCCGGCATGAACGTCTGGCCAGACTGCAACCCCGGTGACTGGTTCTACCTGACCGTTCAGGAGGCCACCAACTCCCACGACTTCAAGCACAAGGCCGGCAGCTACGAGACCTGGACCAGACTGACCAAGGATCCCGACTGGACCCGGTACGAAAATTGATATTTTGTGAAACTTTTTTGAAAAACGACCGTCTATATTAATATAGACGGTCGTTTTCATTTTTTCAGATGGAGGTGCTTCTCATGAAACGGATCTTCGCTCTTCTCCTTGCCGCGGTCAGTCTGATTTCCCTGACCGCCTGCGCGCAGCCCGAGGCCAAAACCCTCAGCAAGTACCAGCTGGCCGCCCCGCAGTATCCCCAGATGGTGCCGTACCCGGACGAGACCAAGTTCAGCAGACCCAACGGAGACTTTGACAGTGACGGTTTCAATCAGGTTTATGACGCATGGCAGGCAGACCGCAGAAAGCAGACGGATCAGCCGGAGGGCTATACGGACGCGCTGGACGGCTACCTCCGCGCCGTCATCCCCCAGCTGTTCACCGGCAGCAGCGGAGAGAACAAGGTCTGCTCCCCCATCAATCTCTACATGGCCCTCGCCATGCTGGCGGAGGTGACGGACGGCGGGAGCCGGGAGCAGATCCTCGCCCTGCTGGGCAGCGGCGATGTGGACGCTCTCCGCACCGAGGCCGCCGCTGTCTGGAACGCCAACTACTGCGATGACGGCGCGGTGACCAGTATTCTGGCCAACTCCCTGTGGCTCAATGATAAAATCAGCTTCAAGCAGGAAGCCATGGACGCGCTGGCAAAGCATTATTACGCCTCGTCCTTCCGGGGTGAAATGGGCTCCGCCGCTTTTGACAAGGCGCTTCAGGACTGGATCGACCAGCAGACCGGCGGGCTTCTGAAGGAGCAAGCCTCCGGCCTGACGATGGATCAGGAAACGATCCTCGCCCTTGCGTCCACCATCTATTTCCGGGCCAAGTGGAGCGGCGAGTTCTCCGAAGCCAACACCGCGCCGGATACCTTCCACGCCGACAGCGGCGATACGGCCTGTGACTTCATGCGCCAGCGCGGGACGAACACCTATTACTGGAGCGACCGCTTCTCCGCGGTTTCCAAGCAGTTGGAGGGCAGCGGCGCCATGTGGCTCCTGCTGCCGGACGAGGGCGTTACGCCGGAGGA
>UMLO01032148.1_pt1 | contig 11884 bp, 9 predicted proteins | sample 1966551 | NCBI WGS metagenome assembly UMLO01 (sample SAMEA4836201, study PRJEB28245) | human gut metagenome | biome: gut microbiome; material: fecal sample | place: Denmark | collected 2008
CATTTTCATAATTTCTTTTTCTGCCTTTCCAGTTCTTTTTGAATCCATGTCATAATTATATCTACAAGATAATCCTGCTGCACCTGACTCAGTTCCCTGCCCGGCTGCATTTTGTGCCACTTCCGGATACACTCTCTGCAGCATGTTGCAGTTGCATGTTGGGCAATAAATGCCGGATGGCCCCTCATAGGAGTCTGTTTGCCATCATTTGCTATAAATGCGGGAGCTTCTCTCTTTGCAATAAAGTCCTCTGCATGTTGTCTGATCGTATCAAGTCCCTTTTGGTTTATGTAATCTATGTCTTTCTGCTTCAAATGAAAGCTGCTTCGAAATTTGGAATTGTCCAGTCTCTCGAACAACTGCCTGTACCACTCGTCCTTTGTCATCAGAACTTCACTACTTCCGGATCATGCGTAAATGATGAAAATGTTGCTGTAGCATTTTTAAAATAAAATACCTCTGTGTTTCCATCGTCTGCTGAATACATCTTCTGTAATGATGGGTAAGCATCAAGCATCGACTGTCTGGCTTCTCTTCTGTCATCTTCCACAAGTTCTCCTGCTACACGAAGCCACTCTCCATTTTTAAATGCACAGATTTCTACCTTTGGATTTGCATGAATCTGTTTTGATACCTCTTTCACCTTACCTGTCTGAATATAAAGTTTTCCTTCAAAAATGTGTGCTGTACCAAAAGGTCTGACTCTTGGCTGGTCGCCTTCTACGGTTGCTAAATAATATGTTTCTGCTTCTTTTAAGAATTTTTCTACTCGTTCCATGATGTAAGCCTCCTGATATTTATCTAATAATGTAATTTTTATTTTCAGTATAACCTATAAATAATTCTCAAAGCAATGCCTTCCGGAATGGTTCTAATCCATTTATGCAGATAGTCTGCATAAATTACTTTTTATCTTAAATTAGCCACTGGAGAAATACGATCAAGAAGATAAACCTCCTCTCCTGTTTTCTCCGGATTATCTGTGCCCAGTTCTTTTGCAATCGAACGGAATTTTTGCAAATCCTTTCGCTCCGTTGCGCCTGGCATCATATCTGGAACGCCTTTCAATAATCCTAGCAAATTCAGTATCGTATTCAAATAAGATCCAAAATTTAAGAAACCGGTAGTTCCAAGCATGAAATCGACAATACTTGTCGATTTCGCAGTTCGTTCCGAAGCCTCTGCCAAAATATTATTATACTCCCGAATCTTTTGTCTTCGATCTGTTTCTTCCATCTTCTCCAGATTTTCCAAAATAGCCCGGAACTTCATAGGTGTCTGGTACTTGTCTGCCATGTTTGCAGTACGCAAAATATCAATATTTTCTTTTGTGTCAAAGAATTCCAGCATATTTCTTTCCGTATAATTTGTATTCCAAATCGACTGCATCCGCTTCACTTGCTCTGGTGCATACCAATATACCTTCATCATTCCTTCCATCATAGAAGTCTCTGCCTCATCCGTATATATTTTATTATCATTTTCTGCACGAAACGGAAAATATGTTGCATCCAAAGCCATGGCTAGATGTGCCGATTCCGCCTTTGAAATAAATTCAAATTCAATTGCACTCTTCTGATCATGCTCCCTGAAAAAATTATATGCCAACTGATTAATGCCGAAATTACTGACTGCCATAGGACTCGAATTTTGCAAAATGCCAAAACTTTCTCCCACTACTCTATATGGCCATACCAACAGTTCTGATATATGAAGTGCCACTTCATCCTGTTTCTGATTTCCATATTTTGCAAGTTGCGATGCCATCTCATAAGCCATCGGATAATTGGCAGCATACTGATTTTTCATCTCAACCAACTGTGCAATCATCATCGCATTCATAGCTCTTCTTCCAATTACAGAATCCGGTGACTCTTTGTAAGCATCCAAAATAACCTGTCGATCATACCTCGTCTCATCATTTCCTAACAAAAGAACTACTTTCCCCATTGAAACGAGTTGGACCAGCTCTTTCTTTTTCATGCCCTGCATTTCCAAAAACTCATCCAAAAAATTTTCAATTGGCAAAGCAAGATACACCGTATCATATAATAATAAAAGGCTGCGTAGATTGATCACCGGAAAAACAGACGCATTCACAAAGCATTTTAGTTCGCCATCTCTGCAAAAAGATAAATCCTTTCTCTTTACAGAGCCATCATAAATTGCCTCTATATTGTCATACCAGAAATCTGTCTCAGCAACTGTAAACGGATAACTCTTGTTCGTATTTAACCACATAACGCTGTCCTGCGGATTTAATTTTGTTTTATCTTCCGGAGGTTCCGTTGTACGAAGTACCTGAATCTGATCCGTTCCAAAGTCAACTTCTGTCAGTTCCTTTTGCAACCTTGCGATCTGTTTGTCACTCACATCACTTCCAACATAAATATCCATATGAAAATTTATGCCGCCTTCACTCGGAACAATTTTTCTAATGTCAAAATCATGGTATCTTCCATAAATATATTCTTCTATCTCAGCTCCGGTCCTCGCTGTTGCCCGAAAATCATCCACCGGATGTTCCATATCAATTGGAGAGAGTTCCTCTATATAATGTTCCGGCACCTGATCCGATAATGATATCTGCAAAGTAACATACCTTATGGAGCGATCAAAATATGTCTTTATTTTTTCAAAATCGTCTGGTATATTGGAACATAAAATCACATACATAAAGGGAGCTATTTTAAATATTCTGGTTTTGATACCTATGTATTTTAGGCGTAATGACAAGTCATTGCGTCTGACATTGTTGTCGTTTGTTAACATGAGATCACCACCTTTGTATATCACGAATAAGCAGCATTATTTCACCTTCTAATCCATTTGTACAGATGATCTGCACAAATTACTTTTATTCAATCAGTGTGAGAAATAGTATCCAGTAAGTGGTCACTAATGGATACTTATCGGATAATATTGGATACTTATTGAACGCTTTGTATCCAGTAAATGGATACAAAGCATCCATTAAATAACCGATTGTATCTATTATCTCATTTCTTTTTACTTATCATCATTAAATATATATTTTGTACTAGGTCCACTTCCTGTTTTTTTCAAAATATCATTCTGAATCATCTTATCCAGCAACCTGCGTGCACCTGCTCGTGTTTTATATTCACACAGTTCCTTTGCCTGTTGTGTTGAAATACTATCATGGCTTTTAAGATAATGTATTACTCTTTGCTCTTTATTCAGATTGCGTATTTCATCAGCTTCTATTGAGTCTACTTGTCTGTTTGTCTGCTGAATATTCTTGCGTCAAGACCGGAATATTCATCTGCAAGTTCACAGCTCCCGGAATATACACCACTTGCCCAACTTCGAGTTTTAATGTTACCCTGTCATTGCGCTCTGAGAAATCAAATTCCGGTGTTTTCCAATTTTGCTCTGCCCATGCTGTCATAATCTTATCGACACCACTTCCGGCACACTCACCAACATTAACAAACCCAAACCTTTTTTATAGTTGGTTTAAGCTGATATATATTTCATTATACAAATCATCTCTTCTACCTACAAAACTATGTACTCTCTCCTTAAATATTTTTTCCAAAAACTACCCATTTTCTATTCCTAGCAGTTTCCTCTTTTACCACAATCCCTTTATCTTGTAGTTTATTAATTCTTTTCATTGTAGATGCTTGCGTATGCCCTATAAACTGCGATATTTCTGAAAGGTTTACTCTATCATTATTTATTATTGTATTAATGATAGCTATATCAACATCATCATATCCTTTTTTTCTAAGTTTTGAAGCTATTGTATTTTCATCTTTATCATCATAATCGTAGCCTTGACGAGTCACATGATAAACTTCATGTTTCCCAGAAGCATCAACAATAAATCCTTTCTTTTCCAACTCATCTATTGCTCCCAACCAAATCGCTTCCAAACGTGCTGTAGACTCATCACAAAACACTTTATCTCCTACCGATATTGTAATTCCACCCAATGTTCTACATACGATTATTACCCCATTTCCTTTTGCATCACAGGCTTCCCTTAATAATGTTTTTGCTTCAACAGTAATATCTATATCCAAACAATTACTTTTTTGTTCCATCTTTATATTATTCATCATAAGTAAAACATCTTGCAAATGCTCTATAGTTTTTGATTGAAAATCATCTATTTGATCACTTCTAACCCATCCATTAGCAGGACACTCTTCTATTGTTTTTCTTAAAGATTTTGCAACTGCATATTTCAACCCATCAATAGATGTATAAAAATCACACAAATGATCACTGTTTAATACTTCTTGCCTAAATCTTTCAACATTTTTTCTTCCTTCATCTGTTTCTTCACATTTTTCATATGAAAGTTTTTTTATATCCTGATATAAAAAAGAAATAATTGGAATACTTTGCTTTATTGCATATTTAAATTCCTTTTCAGTATAACTTAATCCACTTTGAGGATCTATCGAACCATATTTTCCAGCTACAATCAATAAATAATAATCGCTACCATCTATCATCTTCCTAATATAATCCCATTGACTAACTGGCATAGCTGGAAATTGTTCCATTCCTACCGGAATACAACCATTATCCAATAAACAACTTATAACTGCTGCTCTTTCCTCTACTAAATCTCTATATGTTGAGCTCACAAAAACTTGATATCTTTTCATAGCCATATTTTCACCCCGTTTATAAATTTGCTCTTAACATTTGAATCCAACCTTATTATATTCACACATCATTTTTCTTCTAACTGTTTTTAAATAAGTACACTATAATGCATAATACTTGTTGATTATTCTACAGAACAGCATAAATTATAAGATACTTTCTGCATTTCCACAACAATTTCAATCTATTCAAATTATTATAAATATTTGGTCTTGAGGTCCATACTGTCCAGTGATCAGAAAACGATTGGTAATTATCAAAAATTAATTTCTATATCCCTAATGTAGATTCCCGCTACACCAGAATCACAGTTTTATACCACTATCACAAAAATATTCACTTTACTGAATATCTTAACCGCTCATGATCAGAGAAAACGTATTTTAGCCGTGATATCGACTATGACATTCGCCAGATATGCTAAGCTAATCACATATAGTTTTAACAACCATGGTTTTTATTATCGTATATTGCTATCCCTATCACATTTATACTATTAGAAAACTATACCACAATAAATTTTAAACTGATATTTTATATAGACGTACCTATTAATCAATATCAATATATTTTAAAAAAATTCCTCTTTCAATAAATCATCAACATCCATATCTGTTGCAATAACCAAATTATCTATATATTCATCAAAGGAATCTGTAACTAGTATATCCCATAATCCATACGTCTTAAGTTTCTCAGCAATTTTACTTACCGGGATTCTTGTAGCAAATGTTTCATTAAATCGTGCTGTCAATGCATGAACTGTCATTTTTCCATATTGGTCTACAATCCATTGACATATTGAACCAAAATTAAGCTTACTACTATCTTTGCACAAAATAATTCCTCCCGCCACTTGCAGAGAAAAAATGTTTTGTTGTTGTCTAAATATACATGTACATAACCATTCATTACCTTGAAGTTTTTTTTCTAATCCAGTTTTTTCAAGTTTTTTCCAAACACTATGCGCATTAAAATATTTATCCTGACATTGGCAAATCCACTCTTGAAGTTCATGTACGTCATCAAGTGATAAGTCATAAATTCGTTCTAATTCACACAAAGTCATATATACTTTAGGTGCGACTTCAATATACTCAAGTTCCATTCTCTTTTTGTACATTGCCGATTCAAATGATGACAAAACTAATAACCTCCGATCATATTCATTTAAATCAAGTATTTCTTTTGAAAAGATCTCTTGATCATAATAATTAACAACAGTACCATAATCATCATTATATAAATACCCTATATTCAACGAATATCCTATACGTTTAAATGCAGCCTTATTCAATGCATCTTGCGATGAATGAGTACATATCTCACTAAACATTTTTTCTACTTCATCTATAAACCAGAAGTTCTTTTTGGACAATGCCTGTTTTAATGCCACTGCATCTTCATCATCCATTGAAATAACATCAACAGAATACTCTCCATTCAAATAATAATTTGCTAAAGCTCCTGAAATAACCGGATTTCCATTTGCACTTCGAACACCATAACGTTTTTCATAAGCTTCATAATATCCCCCAAAATCAATAGGCGAAATTTCTTTCAGTAAATGTAGTGCCTGCTTCGCTTCATCACCATCCCCTAACACCATAACTGGCACACGTCTACAACTTATCTCAAAATCTTTATTATCCCAATTATCAAGTGAAGACTTTATAACATAGAAAAGCTCATATCCATCTCTAATATCAAGTTCTTCCATCAACTCAATATAGTCTCTGTGTATTAATTCCGCTGATATTATCATATTCCTATATTGGTTAAAATTAATGTTATTCCAAATAATCCTTGCATCTACTTCGCAATATCTTATTCGGTTATCTTTATCAAAAACAACATGTGGAGAATTTCTCAAATGATTTGACACAGTACGAATATTGATTTTCAATCTATCTTGCGGATAATTTCTCCGACTTAAGTAATCATTATACTCTTTTTGAAACTCATCCATCGTCATAGCACGATCGCTATTGCTCATTAAAACTCGATAAACCATTTCTGTTCTAGTTACATGCCTTTTGTCTTGTCGTAATACCTCTTCCTTAAGATACTCACTCATCCTTTCTTTAAAAATGCCAGTATATTTTTCGACAGATTTTTCATCTATTAGCTTCTTGCCCCTTTTATACCTTATTGAAAGATATTCATACCCAATTGACCCACATTCCGGAAATGCATTACAAAACTCACCCTTTGAAAATTTAAAATATTCGTACGGAAATCTATAATAGTCTTCATATAGATTAGGCAATTTTTGAGCCATTTTTCCCAATACCTGCCTGACTCTCTCTCTGCTTAAATCAAATATATCTCCTATCTCCTGAAGACTTTCTCCACTTAATCGTCTTACAAAAAAATCATATTTTCTTGGATCATAATCACTCTCATGACTTCGCAAATATTGTGCTATATTTAATTTATCAAGGTATATATTGTTATCTCTTTGTTTGCATATTTTACTATCTAAAAAACGTTCTATCAGTACATTCCCATCAAATTCCAGATTTTCTTTATCGATTTTATTTTTTAGTTCTTCTATTTGAATAATTTCATCCGGCACAATTTTTTTAAAGTAATTTTTCAACGGCACCCCAAATTCATCCATCTGAATAACTGTAAAAATAAAATCATCATTAATCCTCTTCAAAGAAAAATCATCTTCCTGTAGCATAACAGCATTTTCTAAAAGTAATTCTCTTAATTGTCTCCAAAATAAACGCTTTATTGGGCATAACATTTGAGATACTTTTTCATAGAACGCTTTCTCATACTCGGATACCGTCCTCCCGTTTTCTTCAATTTCTGCAGCATATAAATTACTTTCAGCCCACACTTCTCTTTTATATATAATTTCATTGCATGTTTTAGTACCTAACCCCTGCATATCTCTTAAATCTTTTTCCGAGATCTTTGCAAGTTTTGATAAAGTATCACAGCCTATACGCAATAATCCATGTTCTGCTCTTGCTGACAATTCGAGTTCAGTGATATTATGGCAAGACATTTCTTCCAATTCATCTTCCGAATAAATTCTTTCTCCTTTTTCTTTCTTAATTAACGAATCAATATCTACCTTACCCTCTAGATAACTTTTGCAAAAAGTCGCAATTTCATCTACTGTTTTTACCCCTATATTTTTACCTTCTTTAACCTTCTCTATAGGAGTACTTAATAATTGTTCTAGAGTATGTATCTGCATCTTATTTAAAGCATTTGATGCTCTTACAGATAGACCTAAATTATTTACTAAAATCTCTGCCATTACTTCACCATATTCCTTTTAGTACTCTGGCCGTAATAATTGATTTACATCTGTTCCCGACTGTCTACTCTCAATTAAAATACGCTGATCAAACATTGCCTTATATGCATAGTCCACCGTATCATCTATACTTACTGTTGCACTACTTGAAAAACTTTCATATAATAGTTCAATCCCACCCATCACATATTCATTGAACAAATCTATTGCTTCTTTCATCATTTCAACTTCACATTCTGTAATTGGTGGAATGGCATTTGCATCCATCTTATCTCTAAATTTAAAACAAATATTAATTCTATCTTCTTCTGACCATGACTTTGACGTATCATTCAAAATAACTACTTTAAATAATTCATTACATTTTACATGTTCTGTATTAAATGCATCCGAATAAATTCTAGCGCGATCTGTACTACCGCCTTGTTTTGCACGTTTATCATTTAATGCACCAATGGCCGCCCCCGCCATATAAACATCAATATATCTTTCAAATGCTTTCACATCATTTACTAAATATTTTATATAAGTTGCATGCATACCATTGATTGTATAATCGCCTTCAAACATGATACTTCCTCCTACTCTTCAATTTCAGTATGTGATTCTGAAAACTTCTTTAGTTTACAATATTTTCCTACACGGACACTCATAACAGACTCTGCATACTGCCAATCTTTCTCCATCACAAACATAATTACCTGATTTGCAACTTCTGGAAGAACTGCGGAGATATTTTTTATATGCGTTTCATCAGCATTAGAAAATGGTGCATCCATAACAAGTGGATATGCTTCGTTATCCCACGTAACAGCCTCACTATTCTTTCCAAGAGATGCCTTTTCTTTTGCAAGGTCTACTAGTCCAGCTATAAACGCGAAATTTTTTACCCTTTTCAGGCCCTCAGACTCTCCCGTAATAACTTCTTTCCCATTCAAATGAGCAAATAAAGTTACATGATACTGATTGTCGATCTGAACTCTTCTTTCACCATGATACATTCTAGAAAAAATATTATTGACTTTTTCCTGTAGTCTAGTCCTCATTTCCTGCTCTTTTTCAGCATATGTTTCATCAATCCAGTCACAAATTTTTTCAGCATATGCCAAATATCTAATTAAGCGTTTATTTCTATCAGAAGCAGACACCAAACCATCATATACTTTTTGAGCTTGTTCAATAGCACTCTGACTAGCCCCTATATCACGATTAGCACGCTCAATTTTTTCAGACATTCTTTTAATGCTTTCTTTAATATGATTCATATCAGACTCATAACTGCTCATATTTTCTTTTCCGAAAATACTTGCTTCAATTTTTGCAATATCCTCTTCTAATATTGCAACTGTATTTCTATGTTTTTGAATTGTTTTATATAACTGCTCAAATGTTGGATAAAACTGTTCCAAATTTTTTTCATTCGAAGCTAATAGTTCTTTAAAACCCATAATTGCAGTTCCCAAATGGGCAGGAAGTACATAATTTAATTCATCCATTATGTGCTGATATGCATCATTTCCTAAACCTCCGTTTTCTGGTTTAATAATTTCTGCACCACATATGCATCTTCCTCGCTTAACTATATCCCTTATAGAAGCCTCTGTCATATCACGTATGCCTTTGTCATCTACATTTGCATTAGCCAAAAATTTTTTTGCCTGCTCCGTTAATGGAAGTTCATAATAAGAAACTGCATTTGCATTAAATAGCTTTAGAAATTGCTTATTAGCATCTGCTAATTCATTCTTTTCCTGTTCCAACTGTCTTTCCAAATTCTGTTGCTGTCTCTGTAACTCAGCGGTATTCTTATTATCACGAAGTATCTCTGCTATTTTTTCTTTTTTATTATTAAGGTTGTCCAATTCATTGTTTGCATTGGCAATTTCTTCTCTAAGTGATTCAATCCTATCCGACTCTCTGGAAATAGTTTCTTCTGCTTCTCTTGCTCGTTCATCTCCTCTAAAATCTAATACTTTATACCACTGACCAATAGCCGTTGCCTTTAATGTTCGAGCCCCCAAATGTTTTCTGGCATTTCCAACAGCTGCTAAACCTAATAATCCTTTTACAGCCTCAGATAAATCTTTTCTCGTACTAATATCGGAAACACGCTCAGTATCAAAAAAGAAATACCCCGACAGAGATTGAGGTAGAATCCCATTAATTATATTTCTTTCTTCCCCCTCTCTTATCTGTTTTGTAATCCCATTTTCTTTATATGAAACTGTAAGCTGACTATTGAGAGAATTCCAATTTCCATATGCGCGATCAACATATGCTTGTTTCCTAAGCACCACATATTCTGTATTTTTGTGTTCTAGCACCAATTCCACATATACTTCACATTTTTGCTCAATGCCAGCTTGTTCATTTGCAACTTCTAAATTCAACAAAAAATCTGGATTACTATCTTTTGGGAAATCTGCCACCCCATACAAACACCAGTTAAATGCCTGCAAAATAGTCGTTTTCCCAAAAGTATTATCTCCCAACAATACTGTTACATTTTTCTCTGCATCTATAGAAAATTCTAACGTTTGTTTTCCTTTAAACTGTCTAAAGTTATTTAATGTTATACTTTTGATTAACATCTACTATTCCCCCTTACTCAACATTTTTTTCAATAATTTTTCTAACATTTTTTACCATATCAGAAGTTGTAAATTCACCCGTTTTAATATTTTCTCTTTCAGAAGAAATAATCAATTTTTTTATTTGATTTAATTTTTGCTCATTAATTTCAACTTTTTTAATTTCGTCAGATAACATTTCCTCTTACCTCCTCATTCTTTAATTCGTCTTCTGTAACCCCAAAACTATGCTTTAAATCATAAATTAAATCATATGTTTCTGACGGGTTTTCGGCAATCTCAGCAAAATCCAACATACGTATAATTTCTCTCTTAACAAGCCCTTTTGTCGAATTTATCATCTCTTGACTTTGAAACTCTACTTCATCCACTGGAAATGGAAGTGTAATAAAATCATAAATTACTGCGTAATCTTTACCAGGAAATTTTCTCAATACTCTTCCTCGTCTTTGAATATATTCTTTTGGATTTGTACTACTTGCCAGAATAAACGCAGTCTTAATACTCGGTATATTTACACCTTCATCTAGACATTTAATTGCTACTAACGCTTGAAGCATGTCGCCTTCCGCAAATGCATCTATTATTTGTGACCGTTCTTGAGAAGATTCTTGAGAAGTAAATCTACCTACTCTCATTCCCATATCATTTCCTAATATACTTGTAACTAAATCTATTTGTCGAGTTCCAAAATTCAATTCATCTGCATCGTTTTCTTTTATTGTAGTAGCTCCACAGTATACTAACAAATGGTTATCATCTTTAAATGGTTCAATTTGCTTTTTTAATTCTGGCAACTTTCCTCGTGCTCCAGCAACCACGCGTGCTCTTTTTATCAGAAGTTTTTTAGCAAATTCAGATAAAACTATCTTCCCGCCCTTTTTTGAAATTGCATTTGCCAATTGATGGGTTAAATTAATGTATTCTTCCAATTCATCCTCATCTAAATATGTAAGTACCGGATAATAAAAATATCTAGTAAGCATTTGATTTTCAATTGCTTCTTTTAAAGAATACTCTATACATTTTTCACCAAAATAATCTGTAAGTGCTGTTGTACCGGTTTCATCATTATGTCTATCAATCGTTGCTGATAAAGCTAATCTATATTTAAATGCCGTTGGTAAACATCTTCTATAATTTGCGGCCCCCATATTATGTGCTTCGTCTACAACAAATAAAGAATCCTTACCTAGCTGTATTATTTGCTCTTGAATTTTTTTGTCACAAATGATGCATTCGTTGTCACAAAACAAAACATATCTGTAACTCCCAAGTTAAACGAACGTACCGCTTGCTCCAAATTCTTTTTCCAATTCTTTTGAGATGATGCTGAATATCCAATTATTGGTTGTATTCCAAATCG
>UMLO01045263.1_pt1 | contig 11873 bp, 10 predicted proteins | sample 1966551 | NCBI WGS metagenome assembly UMLO01 (sample SAMEA4836201, study PRJEB28245) | human gut metagenome | biome: gut microbiome; material: fecal sample | place: Denmark | collected 2008
AGAAACTCGGAATAATAAACCAGATAGCCAGAATATACCTGAAAGAAATTACACTGACAGACTTATAACCGGAACAAAGAAATTGAAAAGCAGAAAACACATACCGATGCTGATGCTCCTTGCCCTACTGTCCTGTGCAGGAAAGGCAGGGGCGCAAACCGTTGCCGTGAAAAGCGACCTGCTTACGGGGAGCATGCTCGCCTCGCCCAACCTCGGTGTGGAACTAAAGCTGTCGGAACGTTTCACGCTCGAAGCCGGATTTCACTACAACCCCTTTCCGGCAGGAGGAGACAGGCGCTGGAAGCACTGGTTCGTACAGCCGGAGCTGCGCTACTGGATGTGCCAGCCCTACGGAGGACATTTCTTCGGGGCAAACCTGATGTACGGCGTGTACAACGTAGCTAAGGCAAGGCTGCCTTTCGGGCTTTTCAAAGGGATACGTTCCGAAAGATACGAGGGAGACTTTACAGGAGTGGGAATATCATACGGCTATCACTTCATCCTCTCCCCCCGCTGGGGACTGGAAACAAGCATCGGCGTAGGGTTTCTGCATACCGGATACGAACGCTACCGCTGCTCGCACTGCGGGGAGAGGACAGGGAGCGGCAACAGGAATTTAGTTGCCCCGACCAAGGCGGCAATATCCATAGTGTACATGATAAAATAGCAACAAGAATAATTACAATAGCAAATTGAAAGCATGAAAAATCTAATCCGTATTCCTCTGATAATGGCAATATCGGTACTCTGCTGCCGGTCAGGACGTGCACAGGAATTCTACCGGGGAGAAATGTTCGTCACCGGACAGCAGTTCTCCCTTGCGGACGGACGCCTCAACATAGACCTGTCCGTAGACTTCGAAGGCCTGAGGATGCCCTCGGACGAATCGCTCACCGTGACGCCCGTACTCATCAGCGGGGAAAACGAACAGGCCCTGCCCGCAGTACTCATCAACGGCACAGAGAAACAGAAAGTGTACCAGCGGCAACAGGAATTTACCGGAAACGGCCGCCCCTCCCCCATACCCGCAGTAGTGATAAGGAACGATGCCAGGATGGCACGCTCCTTCCGCTACCGGGTGGCAGTGCCCTATCAGGAATGGATGAAGGACGCCCTGCTCCTGATACGCTCGCAGGAGTGCGCCTGCCACGGCAGACAGGGAAGCATATACGAGGACAAGATTGCCGACAGGCTGAACCTGCCCAAAGTACGCACTTCTGTCTGGGACACAGATACGGACAGGAAGTACCTGACATGGGTGAACTTCATCGAGCCCGCGCCGGACAAGGACACGCTGCATGCTGTGACGGGGTCTATCCCCTATTTCGGCAAAGAGCAGCGGGACAAGAGGGAAAGGCCGTTGGGAGAGTTATCCGTAACCAAGCAGAACTTCGAGATATACCACCGGATGCGCAATGCCTTGCAGGACATACGCCGGGAGGCGGGAACGAAGCTCGTGAAAGTGAAGATTACAGGGTACGGGGCCCCCGTAGGAAACCTGCAGAAGAATGAGGTGGATGCATTGGTGCGCTCACTGAAACTGAAAGACTACCTGCGGGAAAACCGCCTGACGGCAGGCACTCCGCTGGAAGTGACCTGGATTTCCGAAGACTGGGACTCCATTGCAGCACTGGTAAAGCAAAGCGACATGATGTTCCGAGAAGCCACCCTCGACCTGATAGGCAATGTAGACATAGACAAAGGACGAGAACGCATGCTGATGCGCCTTGCCGACGGAAAGCCCTACAAATACCTGGCGGAAAAGATATTCCCCGAAGTAATGCGGGTGGACTACAGGATAGAGTACACCCGCCAGCCGCTGGATGCGGCGGAGAGTCTGAGGCTGTTCCGCACCGGCGAACGCCGGGCGCTCCGCCTGAACGAGTTCTTTACGGTGGCAGGCAGCTATCCGCAAGGCTCCACAGAGTACAACGATGTGCTGGACCTGGCGGCAAGGCTGTTTCCCGACAGCCCCGAAGCCAACATCAACGCAGCGGCAGTGGCGCTCACCAAAGGAGAGACGGCCAAGGCACGCCGCTACCTGGAGAGGTTTGCCACCCTGCCCATGGCATACAACAACATGGGCATACTCTGCCTCCAGGAAGGAAACCGGGACAAGGCGGAGGTATACCTCACCATGGCTGCGGCAGCAGGGGTGAAACAAGCCGACAAAGCGCTTAAAGAGCTGAAAAGGCAGGCGGAAAATTAAAAAGACGAAGATAATCTTTTGAGCAGCATATTAAAAAATATATTAACCTATAAAAACAGGCGGACATGAGAACGAACAATTATTTATGGGCAATGCTGGCAGCAGCAACCCTTACACTGACCGGATGCGGCAGTGACGAGAACGGAATAGCAGAACCCCAACTGCAAGAAAAGACGGCACAACTGGAACTGCGCCTTACGGGTAGCGGCGTAAACACCAAAGCCACAGGCAGCGCACTGCCCACGCAAGCCGAGGAGAATACCCTGAAACGTTTTACGGTAGCGATATTCAACAGCGACAATTCGGTGAATGCCATACAGACCATTACCACCAACATGACCTCGGCAACCACCATCAACTGTACTCCGGCAGCAGGCTGTACGGGTATTGTGGTGGCCAATGCACCCACAGACAACTACTTTGCAGGTGTACTGAACAAAACCGACTACTGGTTCTATATTCTCCCCAACGAAGAAACCACCCATACGGCATTGGTACTGGAAGGCACATTCAAGAAGAATGCAAGCGATGCAGGAAGCACCATCTACTATCCGATAATCGTCAACAAGAATCAGGCGGGAACAAACATCACCGGAACTGCGGGTACGGGTACTTCTAACATCACCCGCAACAATACTTATGCCATAAAAGCCACTATCAAGAACATTGGTACTACGGACCCTATGGGAGACATAACCCCTACTTCGCTCGAACTGACGGTTAATGTGGCCACCTGGGCACTGAACATCACGCAGGACGTAACATTCGACTAAATAACCGGAATCGTAAAACCGCCATGAAACCTATCCGCACAGCCATACTCACGGCATTGTATACCTGCCTCGCCTTTCTGCATGCATCCTGCGTGCGGGAAGACACCGAAGACTGCGTGCAGTACCAAGTACACGTGCGGGTAGTGGATGCGGCAGGCAACGACCTCACCGAAAGCGGTGTACTGGAGAAATCGGAAGTGTATCTTTTCGGTGAAAACGGTTTTGTACGCATGGTTCCGGCAGGGGTGTCATCGGACTATCTTTTCGGAAACTACAAAGAAGCGCGGCTCACCCTCGTAGCATGGGGCAACATCAAGGAAGATACCCTGATTACCGCCGATATCAAGCCGGGAACACCGATAGAGGAAGCACGCCTGAAACTGAAACAACATGCCGAAGGAAGCCATTTGCCCGTTACAGACCTCTTTTACTGCCGCAAGGAGCTGAACAACACCGCTACAAGGAGCATACAGGAAGAAGGCATCACGCTGGTAATGGAGCGGATGGCGGCAGGATTGAGCATACGGACATGCTATCTGGCAGAGCGCTATCCATATCGGGGAGAAGCCTATACCTTCATTGTACGGGGAACGGGTTCCGAAGTGGATTTCATGGGAAAAGTAACCGGAGAAAGCGCCGGATACAGACCGCCTACCGTCACGGACTGGCAAGGAGATGCCTATGCCCCACCCTTCCGCATATTTCCGACCCGGGAAGGAGAATACATCGAAGTGGAAATATACAGGAGGCAGGAAAAGCTGTGCACCGTTACGCAAGACAGCGAGCTACAGCCCTTGCGCGCGGCGGCAGGGAAACAGACCGACATCGAGATAGATTTCAGAAAGACCGAGATAAGGGCATTCGTAAAAGTACTGCCGTGGGGAGAAGTGGAACAGGAAACGGAAATGTAAGTTAAAGAAAGTATGACAGGACTATCGGAACATAGAAGCATATCGGCCGCATTATTGCGCATCGTAACCGGTGCGGTAATCGTCCTTGTCCTGCTGGCTTGCGACAACGGACAGCCCGACACACTGGCCGACAACGGCGAAGTGATGCTCACGCTCCGCATTTCGCTGCCCACGGCAACGGACGGAAGCACCGCCACCCGCGCCATTACATCCAACGAGGAGAACGCGATAGACATCGCCCAACTGAAAGTACTGGTGTTCAAGGCGAGCGGTTCCACAGAAACATTCAGCTATGAGGCGCCGCAAGTGCAGTTACTGGGCGGCAAGTATATGGTAACTCTGAAGCAAAGCCTGGCAGGCGAGAAATACAGGCTTGCAGTCATTGCTAATGCAGGAAAGAAACTGCCCGTCATTCCGGATAACACACCCAAAAGCGATGTCCTGAAAATGATAACGTTCGATGCCGCCGGAATTTGGAATGCAACCGGAACTACAAGCTACAGCCGCTTCCCCATGTGGGGAGAAACTGCGGCGGCACAAGCTATCACGCCTGCCACATCTTTGGGAAACATCACGTTACTGCGCGCGCTGGCACGCATAGACGTAGGGTGCGCGCTAAGCGGAGAAACGGCAGCGGGATTAAGCGGGTTTACATTGAAAACGGTCAGCGTGTACCGCACGAAGAATAAAGGCTACGCAGCTCCCGTAAACGGCGGAACAATCACCGGCAATGTGGTTGCATCCGTATCCATCCCCCCGGATGCCGGAACAAACGGTGCGCTGACCTACACCTGCCCGGACGGCAAATCGCTGATACGGACTATCTACGTAGCGGAAACGCCGCAAGGCAGCAGCAGGGACAACAATGTATGCCTTGTCGTGGGCGGTACTTATGCGGGAAGCACGCATTATTACAGGGTAGACCTCACCAGCGGGGGAAGTTATATTCCGCTGAAAAGGAATTGCCGCTACATCGTGAATATCAAGGCGGTAAGCAATACGGGATATGCCACGGAAGCAGCAGCACTTACGGGCGACAAGACGCTGGTAATAGCAACAAGCGTATCGGCAGAAGCCTGGGGCGGACAGACAGCAGCAGGGTCGGGAACGATAACCATGCCTCAAAGCCCGGATCAATGGTAGCCGATGCAGAAATGCCGGGCAGTACGGGAACAATAATTTTACTCTAAAACGAGATGAAACGAATGATAAGAAATATGGTATTCCATATATCGGTTGTCCTGCTGATAACCGGGTGCGGAAAGGATGAGGAGGGCATAGAGAACCGCTCTCCCAACGGCATCCTCATCGAAGTGGAAGCTCCCCAAACAAACGGTTGGAGCACGGAAGAGGTTACCGGCACACGCAGCGGAATGGCAAAAACCGTCAGGCAAAAAGGAGAATACGGCGTGGACATGGAAGTAAGCACACAGCATTGCCCGGCAGGGACTGCAACCGAGGGAGCCTCCACCCGCTGGGCAAACGTGGACGACAACATAACTTTCCGGGTAGTGGCTTACAAATCGGCTACCGCCGCCGGAATTTCCACTGCAAACTATGCCGGGTATGGAGATTATAAACTGTCGGGAAGCAGCGTGCAAACCACAAAGAGTCTTATCCTCCCTGTGGGGACTTATACATTTATCGTTTATTCATACGGCAACTCAAGCGCCATCACCGCCTTTACCAACAGTTCTGCAAGCGTCCCCGTAACAAACGGGCAAAATTTTATGACGTATGTAAAAGCCGGAGTCGCAATTAACAATATAGGCAGCACATATACGCTGGGCAACATCGTATTCAAACATCATTGTGCACGATACAGAGTGCAAGCCATTGCCCAAGCCGGAAGAATGGGAGCGATTACGGCGTGTGCAGGTACAGTGACTCTGCCCAGGCACAATGCTACCTATTCGTTCACAAACAACACGCTGACGGCACAAGACGGTTCGGGAACGATAAATGTCACTTGGAACAGTCCGAATGCGATGAGTGTGTATAGCAATTATACGTACCTGCTGCCGCAGGCTTCCGCAAGCGTAACGGTGAAGTTAAATATTACAATCGGAGCAAAAGGATTTACCAATAGAAGTGCCACATTGTCCGGACTAACATTCAGCGCCAACAACACCTATTATAGCAATATATCATTCAGTACAACAGAGGGTTATATCGTCGGGGGCGTTATATGGGCAAATGGAAATTTATACAAAAGCAACGGACAGTATCTCTTTTATAACAGCACAGAGATATATGGAGGAAGTGGAAGTTGCTTCATTTGCAACAGTCCGGAACCATATCCCACCCAAACAATGCCAACTTCAGCGTGGGCAGCAGAAAATGATCCATGCAGAAAGCTCACGAACGCAGCAAATAAATGGCGAATGCCTACATTAACAGAGATACAGCAGTTGGCTAATTCCGGATTTATGACCGATGTTATCTTGAATGGAGTTAAAGGGAATAAATTCGGTGGAGTGTTATTTCTGCCCTATAGCGGTTATTGGCCGCAATCTAACATCGGTCATGTTGAGAGTGGAGAGCGGGGACTCTTTTGGTCTACTCCGGGTACAGCCATGATTTTCAGTCCGGGATATAATATCGTAGGTTATACCGGCTGGAATGAATTCCCTCAAAATGGATATACAATTCGCTGTGTAAGAAATATATAGCTTTTCTGCTTTAGATAATCACCGCCTTGTACAAATGAAAATATAAAATCAAGATATATAACTTATATTCGGCCTTCATTTCCAAAGCCTCAAATACACTCTAAATACCTAAAACAAAAACGTCCGATAAGAATACCTCTTTATTTACAATCGGAAATATTTGTTTGTTTGCTGTGTCTTCCCTGCACTGTGAAGTGCGGGGAGCACTATTTTATAATCCCCCCAAAAAAAGAAATCTGATTAAATCAATCATGTCCCAACCCGCATTCTCTCCTCAAAAAGAAAATATGTACAAATATGAGGGTTTGTCAAAACTAAAATGAGTACTCTGAAAAGTTACAGATTAATTGAGTTTTGACGCATCCTCATACTGGTACATATCAAACAAGTATGTAGTATGGATAAATGATACCGACACAGAGATAATACAGTCAATATACAGACGCGCTATAAAAATGTAGGAGTAAATTCAATACCTAAAGCGTGGGCTATACGGAAAAAACTTGAAATATGAATATCTGTTTCTCCTTTTTCCACACGGGCAATATAGCTTCGTGCCGTACCAACCTTCTCCGCCAACTCCTGCTGAGTTATCTTCAACTCCTTACGACGATCACGCAATATCTCGCCATAATACCATGCAATTGATTTTTCATGAAAAGAGGTTCGGGAATCTGTCCCTATTTCTCCATATTTCTTATCTAACAACTCACCTGCCGTATGCAATTTTGCCAACTTATTTTCATCTAACTTTCTCATAATTCAAAATCCTCCAATATCTGTTTAGCAACCTTGATTTGTTTACTATAATCTTTTGTTGACTTCTTCAAAAATCCATTCAAAAGCAGTATTCTCTTTGAAAGTATGATATTATCATTATCAACAGCAAAAAGGATAGTCCTGTATTCGTTGAAATTAACAGATACCCGCATTTCATACAAGTCTGTATTTTCCAAATGCTTCACAAACTTCGTATTAAGTACATACTCGGTCCGGATAATATCCATCGTATGTTCAAACTTAGCTTTCACTTTATCCTGCAACTTCTCATAGAACTCTGTAAATTCATCCGAGAAATACAATTCACGTATTCCACTATCTTTTTTATCTGTTGCTTTCATTTGGCAAATGTAACTGATTAGATACATAAAATCAAGAAAAACATCAATACTTTGCAAATCTTTAACTCTGATTACTATCCTAAGAGTTCAAGTATTTCTGTTGCTCCAGAATTGTCTTACAACGATTATCTGCTGAATAGTCTCACTATGATTAAATATATAGGCATAACAGTATAAGTAGTTACAAGTTCTAAAGGATAAATTCAAATGATTGTTTTTCCTGCTCCATTTCGTATTGCTTAACAAGGGCATCATAACTTAAAAATGACACACGTTTGTTCAATCGTAAATCATCGAAAGCATGAAAACGCATCTTAGCTTCAAATTCCGGTTTGCGCTTTATATCGGCAACGATAGCCATTCTTACATAGAAATCTTGCAGGTCGTTGAATTTCAGCAAAGAGTTCTGAATGTCCGTAGAATGCTCTATCTCGAAAAATGAATGAGGCATATTACGTCCGTTAAACCATATCGTATCAATGGTAGCACTGCGCTTTATCAGTTGAGGATAGGAATAAGGCGGCTGTTCTGCAAGAGTAGAAAGTTCGTGTAACCTGTGCCCGTCGTAGAATTTCTTGTTTTTATCTTGTTTGGGTACGAAAGTCTGCATGTTACGGTACTTCCCTATTATTAATAGAATACCTTGATAGTAAGTATGGTTGAACATTATGACATCGTTCGAATCTTTGTTCTTCTCGGTTTCAACAATAATCCCCCTATCTTCTATCTGTTTTCTATACTTCTCAAGTCCATATAATCCGGGCTTTATCTTATAGATCCCCTTAGTCTGTTGCACAATGCGGCGGATACTGGCAAATGGAGTTTTTGTTTTCCATTCACAGTCGCTTATTTTAAAAACTTCTCTGTTCAGCTCTCCTAAAGTTGCGACTCCACCCAACTTATCTAAGGTTTCTATGACAGCTTCGTATTGTTTCATAACTACATTATTTTATCAACAGTGCAACGTGCTAAATTCAATAACGAACCAAAGTAATAACTTTCAAATTAAGAATATTGCTCCTCTAAGATTTTTGCAATTTCCTGTGTTTCTTGCATGTTGCGCCCAGTAGATTGCAAAACAAGTCCTAACCCCTTGTCTGTATTGGTTAAAACAATTTCAATCAAACCGTTATCTTTCACTGTACGAATAAACAAACTCTCATGGGGATTATATGGAATGGAGTTAACTATCTCAACAACATACGGTGAATGACATAATCTACGCGCAAAAGCTAACAGTTTATCCTTGCCATGATCATCTCTTAAAGCAATAGGTTTATTTATAGGATCAATTTTAGATTCTACTAATTCTATCGGCTTCCATAACTCTTTGTGTTTGAGAAAATCAGCCTCATTACAATGTTCAGGATGAGAAATTGCCACTACATCATATTCACCTGCTTCCGTACCCTTTACATATAACCGATGCCTAATCTGTTCCCAAAAAGAATCAATACAGAATGATATTCCAATGCTCTTATACAAATAAGTAATACCTAATCCTTCAACTTGAATTTCACAATCTCCCCGTTTAATATAGAAGTCATTATTTATAAACCGGGATTCTTCCGGAGAATCATTTTCAATAAACGGATGTCTGGCTAATCCTAACAACAACCCACCATATGTTCTGAATTTAGGATTACAACAAAAATCATTAAGTGTAAAATCAGGAGCAAGCTCAATCCTATCAAATGATTTTTCGTAACGAATACGCCTAAACTCATGCTTTTCTGCTTCTTTATACGTTTTAATAAATTGGATCACAGCAGAACAAGCAGCAGACAAATCATCCGCACAAGGAACCACAGATTGTTCATTAAAAATTAGCTCCATAGACTAAATTAATTTCAATAGTTGATTGTTCCATTCATCCATAAAATCTATCGGATAATCGCTCAATTCACCGGTTCGGTCTACCCGTATATTTTGTATCCTACAAAATTGTTCGATTTCTGTAGTTTGCCGAGAGAAATAAGAGATGTTAACGTTTTCTGCATTGATCAAATTCTCTTTAACCGCAACTCGGATCCCATTCACAATATGATCACTATGAGTTTCTACGAATAACTGCATTCCTGCAGCAGCAGCCAATGCAATCAATCGTCCCATTTCGGCCTGCCCTCTTGGATGTATGTGAGCTTCAGGATTCTCTATTATCACTATTTTATCCTTTTTGAAGTTTAATAGTGACACAATAACCGGCAATGCATACGAAATTCCAAAGCCCACATTTTTAGGTCTGAACTTTTTACTTAATGATTCTTGATTTGCAAATTGATAATTGAGAATGACTTTGTCTGTTCCCGGTATTTCTTGGATATCAAATCTTACATCAGGGCTAATTTCACCTAACCAAGCCGCAGTTTGATGCAACAGAGTATCCGACTTTGCCTTTGTATGGCATAAAGTATCAGGTACTTTCAAACTCGTACCGAAAGCATTGAGATAATGAATCGTATACTCACCTTTCACTCCTAATTGATGTTTTTCTACAACATCCGCATACGACATAGGATAATCTGTTTGAGGTCCTGTCCGCTCTGCTTCCAAATATTGAAAATCATTATTGAATAAGGAATAACGTTCTAAACATTCCATAGACCATTGGGAATCATTATCCAGTACATTATTGTCAGCCTGATATGTCAATGTACAAGGAAATGACTGTAACTTTCCATTGGACTCCAAATCAAAATAAAAGCCAATTATCTCTTTATTTGCATCTTGATATAAAGCATCACGACCTCTACCTATTTCCGTCAGCGAACCATTAAGTGCAAACTTAGCCAATCCAGACTTCTTATTTTGCCGAAGCAGCAACAAGCTTTGAATAAATGAAGATTTACCCATGCCGTTTAACCCCATTAAAAGGTTCAAAGAAGTTGGAATCATCAAAATATCTTTTAATGATTTAAAGTTTTGAATATGAATAGACTTAATCATGCCAATTGCTGCTTTAATAATTCTTCAATTTTAAAAAATCTATACTTAACTCGGCCTTTGTCACCAGTAGCAGATGTTATAGCATTACCAAAAAAATTATCTTCATTCATCAATTTGATAAAACTATTAAATATTTCTCTCTTCCGTTTCAAAGCAAGCCTTCTCTGTTCATCTGATAACTTTGCCAATTCAACACTCCAAACTTCAAACAGAGCTTTATTAATAGGCTTTCGTCTTGCCGCTATATCATAAACTTTACGAAAAGCCCAACGGGAAAAAATTGCAGTAGACAATTTCATTGCTTCGATAAAATTGTTCTTTATAGCTAGTAATTCTTCCTCCGTTTTAAGCTTTAACTGTCCCATTGATTTAGACATAAATGTATCCAAATCAGGCTTATAATCAGCAGGTGAATTTATATAAAACGTAATAAAACGTGTAACAAACTCTCTATCGAGCATTCTATCTGTTGCAATCACCCAACCGGTAGCTTTCTTAAACTCCTGCAAATTGGCTAATTCAGCAACAAATTTAGCCGGAACACCTTGATTCAATGCATGGCGTATTTCTTGAGCTGCCAATACAAGCCCACCTGTATTAATTCGTTTGAAAATATTAAACTTAACATTCTCCGGAGTTCCCGGATTAATTATATAGGCCATAATTTCAGCTTCTTCAATTTGCCGCTGATATGCTCTTGGCAAATCATCGAACTTAAATCCTTCCAGCTTTTTTAAGAACTCCAATCCATACAATGCCATTGACTTATCAACAACAAATTTTTTAATTGCACTTAACCTTTGCAATCCGTCTACAACCAACCACTTATTATCATCCGATCCATCAAAATAGAAAGCTGGTAAAGGCAACTTTATAAGAACAGATTCTATTAATTGACTTTGTTTCTCTATTGGCCACAAATTCCCCTGCCGTTGAAAATCTGGTGCCATATCAATTTCATTTTCCCTCAAACGTTTGATTATATTATCAAGTGACATTGGCTTGGTTTTTATATCAATATCCTGAGGGTTAAACGGATCCTCCATAATGATCTTTTCATCACCATGTTCCTTGTCTTCCTCATCCTCTACAGAATACTCTTGTTGAAGGGCTTCTAATTCCTCTTTACTTCTAATATCTTCTTTATCTTGTAATTGCTGTATATATTTATCCGAATCCATATGATATGCTTTACCAATGTACAAATTTAGATATAAATCACGATTTATATGCCAGTGGGA
>UMLO01001280.1_pt1 | contig 11825 bp, 9 predicted proteins | sample 1966551 | NCBI WGS metagenome assembly UMLO01 (sample SAMEA4836201, study PRJEB28245) | human gut metagenome | biome: gut microbiome; material: fecal sample | place: Denmark | collected 2008
AATATTTTATTCCTTGATGACACAGTTTAAATTACAGCCTCTGAGATTGCACAAAAAGAGGGAAAGTCCGCCACTGCCGTGCAGCGGATGGTCCTTCTGGTCATAAAAAAATTAAAGAAACCAGCTGAATAATAATAGATGGTATTTCCGTGCCAACCCCTTTTTCTCATTATTCAAAAGAAAAATGTCAGATATATGAAGGAATGAATCTTTTGTTCATTTTATCTTTATCCTCGAATTACAAAATAAGAATAATATGAGGATATTACTGAGTCGCTTAACCTTGTTAGCCTCCTTTGCCTTTTCGGCTTTTTGTCTGCAGGCTGTTGAAAAAAAACCTTCTGGGTTGATGACTGATCTGATCGAGCATACCGGGCAGACATGGCAGAACGGATATGCATCGAACCTTCCGGTCTGGCAACTCAATGAGGCGGTCGAACCGTTGCAATATGCCGCCATCCGTTCGGCGCATCCCGCCTTTTCCTGGATCGTACCCGGTAAAACCGGAGGAACGCGACAGACCGCTTACCGCGTGATCGTGGCTGACAACCATGAAGATGCCGCTTTCGGGAGAGGTAATCTGTGGGACAGCGGGATGATCGAGAGCGACCGGTCCGTAGCAGTCCGTTATGCCGGTGAAGCATTGAAACCTGGTAAATCCTATTTCTGGCGGGTAAAAACGGTGACGAACACCGAAGGGGAAAGTGAATGGTCCGATGTGAAGGCTTTTCGCACCGCCGACCGCTTGTCCGAATATGAAACGGCCTACTATCCGCAGGTGAAGACGATGGAGTTTCCGACCGGAATAAAGGAAATCCGCCCCGGTACGTGCCTTGTCGACTTCGGGAAAGATGCTTTCGGACAGTTGGTGTTGACGTTGGTATCCGATGGCACACGCGATTCGATAGTCGTGCATTTAGGGGAATGTCTTGAAGAAGGGCGTATCCTGCGCGATCCGGGCAAGTCGACCATCCGTTACCATCGCTATCCGTTGGCTTTGCTGAAGGGAACTCATACATACCGGATCAAGATCGGCAAGGACAAACGGAATACCGGATCGGCTGCCGTGTTGATGCCGGCCTATGTGGGAGAGGTCGTCCCTTTCCGCTATTGTGAGATCGAAGGGTATGAGGCACCTCTGTCGCCAGCCTCGGTTGTCCGCGAAACGGTGCATTATCCGTTTGACGAGACAGCTTCTTCTTTCCGTTCTTCCAATGAGTTGCTGAACCAGATATGGGATCTTTGTAAATATTCTGTCCGGGCCACTTCGTTCTTAGGCGTTTATGTGGATGGCGACCGCGAACGTATTCCTTATGAGGCGGATGCTTTGATCAACCAGCTTTGCCACTATGGAGTGGATCGTGAATATGCAATTGCCCGTCGCTCGCATGAATATCTGCTGCAACATCCGACATGGCCGACCGAATGGATTTTGCAGGCGTTGTCGATTGCCTGGTACGATTATCTGTACACGGGCGATAGCCGTTCGCTCGAATCCAGTTATGAATTACTGAAACCACGTGTCCTGATGGCTCTCCGCGAGAAGAACGGGCTGATCAGCACGACGACCGGATTGCAGACGGACGGTTTCCTCCGTTCGATCCGTTTTAAGGGGCAGATACGGGATATTGTGGACTGGCCGCACACCGGAATACTCGGTTTGGGAAAGAAGCAAGGGGGAGAAGATGACGGATTTGCCTTTACCGATTATAATGTAGTGACAAATGCTTGGCATTACGCCGCTTTGAAGCAGATGGAAGGTATTGCCGGCGCATTGGGTAAGCAGAATGACGCAACTTTCTATGCTTCCGAATCGGACGCTTTCAAAAAACGGTTCATCCGTTCGTTCTTTAATACTCGCAAAGGCTATTTTACGGATGGCCTTGCTGCCGACACCGAACATGCATCTCTGCATGGCAATATGTTTCCGTTGGCGTTTGATCTGGTTCCGGGCGGAAAGAAACAAAGCGTCGTCGACTTTATCCAAACCCGTGGGATGGCTTGCAGCGTCTACGGTTCGCAATTCCTGATGGATGCCCTCTATGAAGCGAATGATGCCGAATATGCTTTGCATATGCTGACCAAGACAGACGACCGCAGCTGGTATAATATGATCCGTGTCGGTTCGACTATCTCGCTCGAAGCCTGGGACAACAAGTATAAACCGAACCAGGACTGGAACCATGCCTGGGGAGCCGCTCCAGCTAATATCATCCCGCGCCGCCTGATGGGAGTAGAGCCTCTGACGCCCGGTTTCGGCACTGCCCGCATCAAACCGCAGCTTGCTTCGCTCGAATGGGCGGAAGCAACGATCCCAACGATCCGGGGGGCAATCCGTATGGTGGTGGAGAATAAGGCGGATGCCTATATCCTGAAGGTGACGATTCCCGCCAATATGGATGCCGAAGTGTATCTCCCGCTTCCGTCCGGTAAATATACCGTAACGAATAACGGCGCTTCGGTGAAAACCTCTAAAGTGAAGGACGAGTCGTTTCTCTATGCCGGAAAGATCGGTTCCGGCAGCTATACTTTTGTTATGGAATGGTAATTTGTTGTCTACTAAAAAATGAAAGATCCACCATCCGGAAGTTCCGGTGGTGGATCTTATTATTTAATAAAGAAACAATTAAGCTGTTTTGACGCATCGTTTTCTTTTTTAAGCATTCAGAACCTTGCGGAACCGTGCGATGAACTCCTTCGCCTCGTCCATGCTCAGGCAGAGTGGTGGCAACAGGCGGATCGTGTTGGTTCCGGCTACTCCTGTAAATACTTTTTCTTCAAACAACAATTTGCTGCGTACTTCCTTGATCGATTCTTCAAACTCGATACCTATCATCAAGCCGCGCCCGCGAATTTCTTTGATTCCCGGCAACTTATGCAATTCATCCAACAGATAAGCCCCTACTTTTGCCGCATTGTCGATCAGCTTTTCATTCTCCATGATCTCCAGCACGGCAATGGCAGCCGCACAGGCTAAATGATTGCCTCCGAAAGTCGTACCTAACATTCCGTATACAGGTTTGAACATCGGGCTGATCAGCAATCCGCCCATCGGAAAGCCGTTGCCAATGCCTTTTGCCACCGAAATAAGGTCCGGCTTGATTCCGGCATACTGGTGGGCAAAGAACTTGCCACTGCGCCCGTAGCCCGATTGGATTTCGTCGAGGATCAGGCAGGCTTCATATTTCGTACATAAAGCACGCAGTTCCTGCATAAAGGAATCGGTCGGCAACTGGATGCCGCCCACACCTTGAATCCCTTCGATGATAACTGAAGAAACATCTCCTTTCTTTAATTCTGCTTCTACGGCCGCCGCATCGTTCAGAGGCAGATAGGTCACGGCGAGATCCTCATTTACCGGAGCGATGATCTTCGGGTTGTCTGTCACGCGTACGGCTGCAGACGTACGTCCGTGGAAAGCATGTTTGAAAGCGATCACTCGTTTCTTTCCATTGTGGAAAGAAGCTAATTTCAGCGCGTTTTCATTGGCTTCGGCTCCTGAGTTGATCAGGAAGAGCGAATAGTCGTCATAACCTGATGCCTTGCCCAATTTGTCTGCCAGCTTCTGTTGGAGGCTGTTGATAACGGAGTTGGAATAGAATCCCAACTTGTTTACCTGTTCGGTGATAGCCTTTACATAAGTAGGATGGCTATGACCTACCGAGATCACAGCATGTCCGCCATACAGGTCGAGGTATTCGTTTCCCTCTGCATCCCATACATGGCATCCTTTGCCTTTTACAATCTCTATATTGAATAATGGATATACGTCGAATAATTTCATCTTTGTCAATTATCAATTATTAAAATGCCGAAGGTTTTAAGTGCAACCCGACCGTCTCTTCCAGGCCGAACAGCAGGTTCATGTTGTGAACAGCCTGGCCGCTCGCTCCCTTCAACAGGTTGTCTATCATCGAAACGATAAGCAGCTTGTCTTCATATTTCTGGAGATAGATCAAGCACTTGTTCGTATTCACCACCTGTTTCAGGTCCGGGTTTTTGTCTGTGACGAAAGTGAACGAATGATCACTGTAATACTCTTCGTAAATACGTTTGAGCTCATTCAGTTCAATCTTACAATCCAGATATGTCGTAGCGAAAATGCCTCGTGAGAAATTACCTCTCACTGGGATAAAGCTGATCGCACTGTTAAAACTGTTCTGTAATTGTCGCAGACTCTGTCCGATCTCTGCCAGATGCTGGTGTGTGAATGGCTTGTAGATCGAGATGTTGTCGTTTCGCCAGCTGAAATGGGAGGTAGGCGACGGTTTGACACCTGCTCCTGTCGATCCCGTGATGGCGTTGACATGCAGCTCCGAGTTTAACATCAGATGCTTGGCCAGCGGTAAAACGCCTAATTGGATACAGGTGGCAAAACATCCGGGGTTTGCAATATGCTGTGCATTGCAGATACGGCGTCGGTTCAGTTCGGGCAGACCGTAAACGAAATCGTGTTCAGGGCTTTCGATACGGTAGTCCATGCTGAGGTCGATGATCTTCACGTTTTCGGGTACGGTATGGCTTTCCATGAATTTCTTCGTGTCGCCGTGAGCGGTACAGAAGAAAAGAAGGTCTATCTGGTTCAGTGGCAGTTCGTCGGTAAACACCAGATCGGTTTCGCCATAAAGTCCGCCGTGCACATCCGTGATCTTATTGCCGGCATTGCTCGTGCTGTTCACGAATATAATCTCGGCATCCGGATGATTCAACAGCAGACGTATCAATTCGCCTGCTGTATATCCTGCCCCTCCTATAATACCAATTTTGATCATATCTCTTCGTTCTTGTGGTTCGTATAGTAAACACGCAACGGAGTGGAAGTAACCTTGATGAATCCTTTTGCATCTTCGGCTGTCCAACCTTTCTGCATTTCTCCGTATTCACCAAATTTGGTTTTTACCAGATCGTCTTTCGAGTCGACACCGACCGTTGAGAATGAAAGCGGACGAAGTTCCAGGATGGCCGTTCCGTTCACATTGCGCTGCGATTCCTGCAACATGGCTTCGATGTCGCGCATGACAGGTTCGAGATACTGGCTTTCGTGAAGAAACATTCCGTACCAGTTGGCAACCTGGTCTTTCCAGTATTGTTGCCATTTGCTCAGCGTATATTTTTCGAGGAAACGGTGAGCGCCGATGATCAGCATCGGAGCAGCTGCCTCAAATCCTACACGTCCCTTGATACCGATGATCGTGTCTCCTACATGCATGTCACGACCGATACCGTATGCCGAACCGATTTCTTCCACTTTCTGGATTGCGGCAATCTTATCTTCGAATACTTCACCATTTACGGCATGGATTTCACCCTTTTTGAATTCGAGACGGAGTTCTTCGCTGCCGGTCTTTTTCACCTGTTTCAGGTAAGCACTTTCCGGCAGGCCTTGTTTGGAGTCGAGAATTTCGCCACCGCAGATAGAAGTCCCCCACAAGCCTACATTATAAGAATATTTCAGTTTTGTAAAATCCGCTTCGAAACCATGTTCTTTCAGATAGTTGATTTCGTAGTCGCGGCTCAAAGCCATGTCGCGTGTCAGCGTGATGATCTCGACATTCGGAGCCAGCACCAGGAATGTCATGTCAAAACGGATCTGGTCGTTTCCGGCTCCCGTGGAACCGTGGGCGATCGCATCGGCTCCGATTTCATTTGCATAACGGGCGATTGCCAGTGCCTGGAAAATACGTTCCGAACTGACGGAGATCGGATAAGTGCCGTTGCGGAGCACATTCCCGAAGATCATGTATTTCAGACTCTTTTCATAATATTCTTTGGTAACGTCGATTGTTACATACCGGGTTGCACCTAACTTATAGGCGTTTTCTTCGTTTTGTTTCAACTGTTCTTCGCTGAAACCGCCTGTGTTGGCACATGCTGCATACACTTCATATCCTTTTTCCTTGGCCAGATACATAACGGTAAAGGATGTATCCAATCCTCCGCTAAATGCGACTACTACTTTTTTCTTCATTTTCGTATGTTTATTTTATTGTTATTCTTTAATTATATGACCTCTTAATCATAAGCACATCGGCACATTATTTCTTTTCCCCTGCCTCCCTCTCGGCCGGGTGAGGATCGTTCGGATCGAAAAGCATTCCGGTACAGATACAGTAACGGCGGCCGGTACGTTCGAGGATATCATGGTTGACACAGCCTTCGCAACCTCTCCAGAAAGCCTCGTCGTCCGTCAGGTCGGCAAAAGTAACCGGCACATATCCTAATTCAGTATTCATTTTCATGACGGCAGCTCCCGAAGTCAGACTGAAAATCTTAGCGTGAGGCCATCGCATACGGGCCAGCTGGAATGTCATATCCTTGATCTTTTTGGCAATGCCCAGTCCGCGGAAGTCTGGGTGTACGATCAGACCGGAAGTGGTCACATACTGTTTGTTACCCCAAGATTCGATATAGCTGAAACCTGCAAATTTGTCGCCTTCCAGGGCGATGACGGCTTTTCCTTCCTTCATCTTCTGAGCAACATATTCATGCGTACGCTTGGCGATACCGGTTCCGCGCACTTTGGCGGCGGCCTCGATCGTGTCGAGGATGATATCGACATATACCTCGTGGCAAGCTTCAGCAATCATTACATCAATTTTTCTTTCTTGTTCCATCTTTTATGTTTGTTCTTTTATCTTCTGTTGTTAACGGGAGCAAACGACCGGTTCCCTATACATTATATATTATATAAAATGCGCCAATGCTTTTACGATCTTGTCCCGGCTGATTCCTTCACGCGGGATGATCAGGATCGTGTCGTCTCCGGCAATTGTCCCCAGTATTTCGTAAGGCGCATGCGTATCGATATCCGAAGCGATCCCCATTGCATATCCCGGACGGGTTTTGACAACGGCCAGGTTTCCCGAAAACTCGATGTTGGGATGATGCTGCGTCTGCTTTTTCACAGGTTGCATAAGTGCCGGATAATCGGGCAGGCGATATACATAGTTTCCGCTTTCGTCATGTACTTTGATGACTTTCAGTTGCTTTATGTCGCGTGACAGGGTTGCTTGGGTAACCTGGAATCCGCTATTTTCCAATTGTTTAAGCAGTTCTTCCTGATTCCCTATTTTCTCAGTCTGTATAATGCGACAGATGGCATCCAATCGTTCTTTTTTTGTACTCATGTCTGTATATTTATGCAACGAGGCTGCAAATATAAAGAGTATAATTGAATAATTATGCAATGTGAGCTCTTTTTTTATGAATATGTATAGAGTTTGTGTATTACAGTGTAGAAAATCCGTTTCGACAGAATTGTCATATTGCTATCTCTACATGAAAAAGCAGAACAATATGGAATGTTAAAAAATATTACCCGCTATACTAATTCCCAATATATGGGGTACTATTTCGATTTAGACGGGGTGGCAGTGACATTTTGATAAAACGGAAAGTCGTATATAATTTCATACCAAAATGAAAGAGCCATTGAGTAAAAAACTTTTACAAATTGTTTATTATGAAGAGAAATTATAATTTTGCAAGCAGTATAAATAAAAAATAAAAAATGAAGAAGATTACAGGTCTATTTGTCGCAATGTTATTGTTGCTAAGCAGTTGCGGAAGTGTTCCGTTGACAGGAAGAAAGCAAGTTTTGCTTGTTTCGGATCAGGAAGTGTTGTCGTCTAGCCTGACCCAATATTCCGATTATATGAAATCGGCTAAAAAGTCATCTTCTAAAGATGGCGCTGCTATGGTGACACGCGTTGGCAAGAAGATAGCAGCAGCTACCGAACAATATTTGAAAAACAACGGATTGGAGAGTGAAATCAAGAATTTCTCTTGGGAGTTCAACTTGGTAAACGATTCGCAGGTCAATGCATTCTGTATGCCGGGAGGTAAAATTGTTGTTTATGAAGGATTGATGCAATTGGTTTCGTCGGACGATGAACTGGCTGTCGTGGTCGGCCATGAAGTGGCGCATGCCGTAGCCAAACACAGCAACGAGCGCATGAGCCAGCAGCTGATGGCGCAATACGGTGCGCAGATATTGGGGCAGGCGTTAAGCAATAAGTCGGCTGCCGTCCAGCAGATCGGCACTTCTGTTTATGGTTTGGGTGCTCAATATGGTGTCATGCTGCCTTTCTCCCGTAAGCACGAATCCGAGGCTGATTACATGGGACTGATCTTTATGGCAATGGCCGGTTATAATCCTGAAGTCGCCGTCAACTTCTGGCAAAAAATGTCTGCCGGCAAATCCGGTTCTACCCCCGAATTTATGAGTACGCACCCCAGTGATGCCACCCGTATCAATGATATTAAACGGCATTTGCCGGAGATAGAGAAGTACAGGAAGTAAATTTTGGATTTTTTGACGAAGGTGTATAAAAAGCCTTCGTCAAATTATGATTGTATCTGCCGGATTCAATACTTTCAAACACGAAAACCCTTTCTGATGTTTTTTTACACCGTTATTCCCATCTTCTTCATCAGGAAACAAGCATTCATATTCTGAGCTATCCCTTCCCTGAGTTGGTAGGAGAATGTCAGTTCGTTGTCTCGGATGTCGGCCTCGAAACGGTAATTCTTGATCTGGTTCGGAAATTCCTGTTCAAGTTCGCCTAACGCCAGGTCGTGTGTGGCGATGATACCGCAAGCCTGATTCGCCACTAATTGTTTCATCAATGCGAGAGAACCTTTCTGTTTGTCGATCGAATTGGTTCCTTTCAGTATCTCATCTAAGATGATGAATAATTTTTCACCCTGCTGCAAACGATCGATAATCATCTTCAATCGCTTCAACTCGGCAAAGAAATAGGATTCGTTGCTCACAAGCGAATCGGAAGTCCGCAGGCTGGTTACCATCCGTGCCGGATACAAGGTCAAAGATGCTGCACAAACCGGAGCGCCGACACAGCCGAGCAGATAGTTGACACCGATGGTACGCAAGTAAGTGCTTTTCCCTGCCATATTCGCCCCTGTAATAATCAGGAACCAGGGACTTTTCCTGATGTCGATGTCATTCTTTACGCATACGTCACGGCGTAGTAGCGGATGACCGAGCGCTTTACCTTCCATTTTGAAATATGTGTCTGCGATTTCAGGGTAAATATATTCCGGATGATTGAAGGCAAATCCGCCCAACGAAGAGTAAGCATCGAACAGCGCCAACGCCTCGAACCAGCGTTCCGTATCGTCTCCGTGTTCCATCTTCCATTTTTCCAACTTTATCGCCATGCGGGTATCACGCAAAGTGAAAATATTCAGTATGATGCCGATTGCACTGAAACGCTGGTTCAGTGCACCGATATGCCCGGATAGTTTTTTGATGGTCGAAGAGGCTGTTTGCCTGTTATTTGCAAACCGGTTGTGGATATCGGCTAACTCGGCGGATTGAAAGTTTTCACCCTCGATACATTTGATCAGGTCGGAATAAGTCTGCAATATCTGCTCCATCTTGTCCAGAGAATTGTGTACCGTAGCAATCTGTTTTGCATTGATATAAGCGACAACGAAAGACACCCCGAAAAACAAACCAGCTATCGATATAGGGAGCAGGTTCAGCGCACATCCTACCGCGATCAATAACCAGATGGAAGGTATCAGGCAGATGAGTAGTTTCCATATTTTGCTGTTGATCAAGCAAGGGGCTGCTTTACCTAATAGGGAGATGAATTGTTGGTCGCTCTTATTTCCCGGATGCAGAATACCTGTCACATAGAAATGTTGGCGGAGCTGTGTGAATGATTCCAGTTCGCGAATTGCTTCTTGGCGCCTTTCTATCATCGTCTTGTCGGTGAGTGGCTGCATGAACCAACCGGCGAGTTTCTCTTTTCCCATAAAAGTGACCGTGCGGTTGATGGACTGGAAAAGCGAGTGATTTCCGAACAAATCCAGATCGAGGCTGAACGAATGTTCGGCGGAGCTTTTTTCCGGTGCCCCGTCGAACGCACTGAAATCGTAATCCAACCCCTTCAGTTCGTTTTTACAGAGGTTTGCCAGTGCTTCTGCATAACATTTTCGTGCAAAGAGTTTGGTATGCCAAACCATCAGAGCGATAAACGGGATAATAAACAAGGCGGTAATCCCGGCCAGCACTTCCCATTCTTCGGATTTGAAAAACCAGATCATGGTGATTAAACCGGCTACTAACAACAAACGAATGCTTCCGAGCAAATGTATTTTTTTCTTCAGGCTATCGGCCCTGCGGGTGTAAGCCGTGACAATATCTTGGTAATAATTGTATATCTTTTCCATGCATGCAAAGATAAAAAAAATGAACTAACCTTTCTGTAATTGGTTTTATTAAAAAGAATGATAACGAAATGACCAATATATGTGCTAAACAAGCGAATTATCATCCTTTGATTCATATATCTTTGTGGAGACTTTTTTGAACTCAATAAACTTGATGCATTTTATGAAAAGAATCGTGATGCTCCTGTTTCTGTCTGTGATAGCGTATAGCCTGTCCGCACAGGAAAGAAAGGGAGAAACTCTCGGGAATAGAATCGTGGCGAATGCTTATAACGCCGACAGTATCCGTGCCATTTTGGACAAGATGCCGTATTTTACTCTGTTCAAAGACAATTACTTCATAGGAGGAACGACTCTCGGACATAAGCCGACAGCTACCAATTCGGACGTGAAATTCCAGTTGAGTATTGCCCAACGGCTGACGAAAAGTAAATTGCCGTTCGATACTTATTTGTTTATCCAATACACTCAGAAAGCTTTTTGGAATGTCTTTCAGGAATCATTGCCCATGAAGGATATTAATTTTAATCCGGGGATTGGTTTGGGGCATCTGATTGTCTCCCATAATAAATATATAGGAAAGGGGTATCTTATGCTCGAACATGAATCGAATGGTAGGGACAGTACAGCTTCACGCAGCTGGAATAAAGTTACTTTTGCGGTTGCGATTACCCTTTCGCCGAATTGGGAAGCACAGTTCAAGACTTGGATACCTATTGTGGACGGAGAAAATAATAAAGATTTGTTGAAATATAACGGAATTTTCCAGGCGGCAGCCAATTATCGAACCAACAATCGCCGTTTTAATTGCGGTGTGGTCCTGACCAAGCGTAAGACTTGGACCAGCTTTAACACACAGGTTGAATTGAGCTACAAATTCAATAACAACGAGAATCAATATTTCTTTCTGCAATATTACAATGGCTTTGGAGAAAATCTCTTGGAATATAATAAGTTCAAAAGTATGATAAGGATAGGCTTCGTTATCAAACCTTCCGATTTCAGTTTGTATTGACAGGCGAGGGGGAAAATAATTGTTTCTCTTTGCAAAATTTTTACAGCAATCTGCCTTTTAGCGACGAGAATATGCCCGATAACCGCTACCTTTGTGTTGATAAATAAACAAAACCATGCATAGCAGAAGAATTAAAAACAATTGGCACATCATCAAAGGGCAGCCTCTTACAGAACTGGACAAAAAAGTACTTTACTTTCAGAATAAAGGTCACCTGGTGCCGTCACGCAAACTGATCAAGACAGCAGAACAGATCGAAGGTATCCGCCGGAGCAGTGTGGTGAATACCGGGGTGCTCGATTTGGTCGCAAAAGAAATCAAGGCTGGTATGTCTACCGCCGAGATCGATAAGCTGGTTTATGATTATACCGTTTCGCATGGAGCTATTCCGGCTCCTCTCAATTATGAAGGATTCCCTAAAAGTGTCTGTACTTCCGTCAACGAAGTGGTCTGCCACGGCATTCCCAGCGAAGATGAGATATTGGAAGAGGGAGATATCATTAATGTGGACGTTTCGACTATCTTGGACGGATATTATTCGGATGCTTCCCGTATGTTTATCATTGGTCAAACAACTCCTGAAAAGGAAAAATTGGTACGGGTGACGAAA
>UMLO01009375.1_pt1 | contig 11811 bp, 7 predicted proteins | sample 1966551 | NCBI WGS metagenome assembly UMLO01 (sample SAMEA4836201, study PRJEB28245) | human gut metagenome | biome: gut microbiome; material: fecal sample | place: Denmark | collected 2008
AGGTACTTTGGCAGATGGATCCTTGACGGAGTACGGAAGTGCCAATTATGGATACACACCTCCGGAACCGACGAAAGCAGGTTTTACGTTTGCTGGGTGGAGTCCAGCAAGCATTCCAGCAGACAGCACCGGAAACATAACTTTTACAGCTCAGTGGGAAGCAAACAAACAGTCCTATAATATCCATTATGTGTTAGATGGTGGAACGCTGACAGGAGAAAAGACAGAATATACATCTGATGATTATGGATACACCCCGCCGACGCCTACAAAGGAAGGCTGTAAGTTTACTGGCTGGAGTCCTGCGAGCATCCCTTCCGGAACCACAGGGGAGATTACTTTTACTGCTGGTTGGGAAGATACAAAGGCTAAGACGGCAACATTTTTACCGGGTAAACAATTTAATACAACATTGAGAGCAATTCAGACTCGCTACAAAACAAATATTAAGCGTCTCGAAAACTGGACGGAAAGTGAAGCACCGGATGCTCAGTATCTGATTTCTGGAAATATTGTATCTTCAGATGCTTCAGGAGTGCCAATATATGTGTTTGCTGAGGACTCAAGTGGAATTTATTACTGGTATTCAGAAGCAGAGAAATATTGTACGGATGTAAATTGCAATGAGATGTTCTCTGGTGGTTATCTTAACAACATGACTTATGTTGATTTTAGTAAATTTGATACTTCTAATGCTACCAGTATGGAACGAATGTTTTATCAAACACATATAACCAATTTGGATTTAACCTCGTTTGATACCAGTAATGTAACAACATTTAAAGAAATGTTTTATTATGCTAACAGCACAAGCATCAATGTGTCCAGCTTTAGAGGAAAACAAGTACAGAGCATGCAAAAAATGTTTGCGTATGCCAGTGCAGTTACAAGCATCGATCTATCACAATTAGGCGGAACTCCTAAATTGAACGACTTAACCAGTGCATTTGATAATTGCAAGGCGGCTACAAAAATAAATGTTTCTGGCATCACCACAGCAAAAGTCTCAAAAGCAAGTAAAGCGTTTTATTATTGCGAAAAGGTTAGTGAACTGAACCTTTCTAATTGGGATACTTCCTTGATGCAGGAATATGATAATATGTTGTATCAATGTGTAAGTTTAACGGATTTATATCTGGGAGCCGAATTTGGACATACGGGAGATATTCGCGCAACAGCATTGGTGGGATATACTTATTCGTACAAGTATGGCAATCAAGATTACAAAGATGCCGTTAGAGCTACAAAAGTACATGGTGCAAATGAATATGTAAAAACATTCACAGATTATACCGATAGAAACGCAGACACTTGTTTGGTATTTCATAACTTCGTATAAAAAGAAAGACATCAAAAAACCAACGTTATTAGGCTAAGAGTAGATCCAAAAATAACCTTTTTTCTTAGAAATTGTTAACGAAATCTACTTTAAAAAAAGGATGATTTTTATGCCTATACGTATACAATTGCAGGATTCACTCGTCGATTTGTGAATAAGAAACATATGAGGTCGGTCATGGAGCTTTTCATGGCTGACCTTGCATTTGAACTCAAAAAAAACGAAAGAAGGTTTTTACCTCAAAACCTACTTTTTAAAATCGCTCCATTTTGGAAATTTCAAAAATAGTGTACTGAAGTGGGTTACAAAAAAGGTCCCTAAAAAATATCCAAAATGAAAAATGGATATATTTATACAGTTGCAGAATTTATTCACTTGTTTGTAGATATAAAGCACATGAGGCCGGTCACGGAAGTTCCCGTGGTCGACCTCACATTTCAGTTTTAGGAGGAAATAGAGATGCAGATGATTTCAGAACATGCCGGGATGCTGGAGCTGTTTGACCGACAGAGAAGCCACACAGACCCGGCACAGATCAGCGTGAAGACGGATAACAAATACTGGTTCATGATCGAAGGCCACAGCCTGCTCGTCAGCCCGCGCACGGTACTGCGCCATTTTGAATTGGGCACGCCGTGGAACTTCGGACGACTCGGACAGACCCATGCTCATGATGATTATGGCCTGGATGACTATTATGATTCCGCATCGGACTTCGCGAAGCGGCACGGCATCCCGCAGCAGACTGTATCCAGGCTTATGGCTCAGGGTTATACCTATGAGGATATCGAACAGGGAAAGCATCTGAAGGTAGTGGACCATCTCGGAAACCGTTATAAGTCAAAGGCAGCTATGGCAAAAGCCTATGGGATCAGCAAATTTGTCTTCGATAAGCGAGAGAAGACCGGATGGAGCCTGGAGAAGGCTCTAACCACTCCGACTGATACCTCGAAACAGCCGATTGGCCGGATGAAACAAACAGGCGTATGATCCCTCATGATGTTTTTCTTCCGAACTAAATGTCATTTCGGGAGAAGTATCAGTCTGGTGGAAAAATCAGGACAGCTTTCGCAAGACAACCGCACTTTTCCTTATCTCCAAGTGATCAGCAGATACATACTGAAAGTGTTACAAACATCATAAGGCATTGAGAAAGGAGAACACGCAATGGCAACAAGCAGAAAAGCAGGAGATGTAACACTGGACTTCCGAAACATGGATTTTTCCACCATGTCCGAAAAGGGGCTGCCGGACCCGCACGAGCAGCTAAGGCCACTAAAGCTACTGGAGCTATTTGGAGGAATCGGGGCACCGAGGAGGGCACTCGAAAACATTTTTGGACCGTCATGCCTACGATCCATTGATTACATCGAGGTCCTGCCATACGCAGTCCAGTCTTACAATCAGATCTTCCAATGTGGCCCGAGACCGCAGGATATCCGAATCTGGAACTTGGCCCCGGATATCGTGGTACACGGCTCCCCGTGTCAGGATTTTTCCAACGAAGGAAAGAATAACATCAATACCGGACGTTCTATCTTATTCGAGCGGACTCTGCAGATCCTGGATCCGACACCAAAGAACGGATTTCCGGAATTATCGAGACAGCCTAAGGTAGTGATCTGGGAGAACGTACCGGGGCTTTTATGGAAATTTCAGGATTGTATGGAATATTATCAGGAGGTTATGGATGAATTCGGATACTATTCCTACCATAAGATTCTGACCGCGTCCGATTACAACATCCCGCAGAATCGTGACCGCGTCTTTGTGGTATCGATCTTAAAGGACGTCCCGGGCGCTGACCGGTTCGAATTTCCGGAGAAAATGACGCCACAGTGGACCTTAAAGGATTTTATTGATAAGAAAGTCTCCTTTAGCGACCCGGCTGTCCAGCTGAAAGACGCCGAGAAGGCAATCCTTGGAACGCTGCCGGACGGAACCCTGACCGTCAGGGAAGGGACGAAAAAAGGCTACGCAGAAGTGAAAGAGTGGCAGATCATCAACCTCGCGATCCCGGGTTCAAAAAACCGGAGAGGACGCGTTGGCGATAACGCCAAAACAATCACCACGGCGCCGCGGCAGGCGATCTATTACCATGGAAAGGTACGCATGTTGACCGCAAAAGAATACCTGCGTCTGATGGGATACCGCGACCAGGATTACGAAAAGATGTCCAAAGCCGGTATCACAGACCAGCAGATCTGTCAGCTGGCCGGAAACAGCATCTGTGTTCCGGTACTGGAAGCACTGTTCCGGAAACTGCATGACATGGACATCATCCAAGATCCATCTGAGGTTTTACGAAAGACCATGGAAAAACCGAAACAGAAGAAAGAAAAAGATGAGGAATCGAAAAGAAAAGACGACAAGCTGGAATAGCGGCTCGTCTGAGATTTCAGAAACCGAGAGACTCCGGCCGTGTATAAGGCCGGAGCTTTTTCATGCCAAAAATGAAAGAAATGCGACATACTGTCCATGAAAAATTTCAAAACGAAAAGGAGTATATTATGGATCGCCTCGAATCTCCAAAGCGCCTCAGCCCATTCATTTCGGAGGTCCTGTTCTGTACGGTCTGGTTTATCCTACAGGGTATAAAAGGAATGGTGGATACGGATGTCTTCTATATCATTTCCACGGGAAATTATATCCTGTCCCACGGGATCCCACATACAAACCCGTTCATCACGACGCCTGGGATGCCAATAATCATCCAGAACTGGGCGTACTGCGTCATGATCGCATGGGTGAAACGGAGCTTGGGAACAGCCGGCCTGTTTATCCTGACAGTTCTTATGATCGCCGGAGTGTATCTGGTGGTCCGGAGCCTGGTTGCAAAGACTGTGACTGACCCATGGGTGCGGCTTATCTGTACCGTCATCCTGACAAACCTGTTCGGGTATCTGAATCTGCGCCCGGAGATCCTAACGTTTCTTCTGATCATCCTGGAACTTTACGGGGTCATAAAATACGGGCAGACCGGTAAAAGGAGATATCTGGGAATGATCCCAGTGACAATGCTTGCTGAAGTCAATTTTCACGCAAGCTACTGGATCATGCACCTGGTCGTCCTGCTGCCGTGCCTGGTGAAGTTCCCTTATAAACACGTGACACAGACCTGCATGACTGGCAAGATGCGCAGAACACTGATTTTCGCAGCCATTCTCTCCATGCCGGTCCTGCTCGTGAATCCATACGGACTGGAGAACGTAACGTATGTGTTTGACGCCGTGGCGTCGGGGGCTTTAAAGCTGATGAAGATCTCAGAACTCCTGCCGTTCGCATTGAACGATCTGACTTACGTCCTACCGATCCTTGGCTCAGTCCTGCTATTTTTTTATGGACTGGAGCATTCAGGGAAACAAACAAACCAGGGAAAGATATTTGCCCTGACATCGACAGCCGTATGGATGTGGGGAGGGTTTCTCATCCTCGTCATTTCCAAAGCAAAATGGTACCCATTTTTCATGCTTGGCACCCTGTACTTATTTAAGGATACAGGGAGCGCCATCGAAGACACCATGATAAAGCTGCGGAGCAGGGTCCGGCTTGACCAGGCCGCGAAACTTGCGCTTGCAATCTGTATGGCAGTCCTGACAGTTGGACTGGGGAAAGAAAGCGCAGAACCCATCCGGATGATCTTTACAAACCAGCCATTAACGGATGTGTATTTTGCAAGATATGCAGATGATACCATACTGGAAGACTGGAGGGCAGTCCGTCAGACCGTAACCGAAGCTCCGGATTCCGATATCTGCTGCCTACCTCCGGAATACAACCAGTTTTTTGAATATGAAGGCTTCCAGGTGTATATCGATATGCGCCCGGAGCTCTATATAAGCAAGAAAGGGGAAGGAAGCCGCAGCATCCTTGAAAACATGGTTTCCCTTTATAACATGCGAAGGAACTTAACGGACACGAAGTTATCGTTCGCGTTCCTGATGCAGAAAGAAAAGAAGAATGAAAAAGAGAGCCAAAAACCGGAAAAAGACAGTGATTTTTTAAGTGCAAAGGAGTACGAGGCACTGGTCCGTGATATTCCGGCCCATTACTTCTTACTGGCAAATGCCGACCGCGGCGGCATCCTTGGGCTGTTTTTAGAAGAACATGACGGAGAATACGAAAAGTCATACGAAGGGAAAAACATGACCTTATACAAAAGAAGATGAGAAAAATGGAGGAGGTGAGGAAGATGCCGGATATGCAGATAGCAGTCCTGATCCCGTGCTATGACGAGGAAATGACGATCGAAAAAGTCACCACTGACTGGAGACACGCACTTCCGAAGGCGACCATCTATGTTTATGATAACAATTCCGATGATCGGACTGCAGAGGTGGCCTTACGGACCGGGGCAACAGTCGGGTATGAGCCGGAAAAGGGAAAAGGAAACGTGATCCGGAGGATGTTTAAGGAGATTCAGGCGGATTGTTACATCCTGACGGACGGAGATGACACGTACCCGGCAGACCGGGCGTCAGATCTGTTACAGGGGATTCGGGAAGGCGCCGATATGGTCATCGGCGACCGGCTCTCCACGACCTATTATGAAGAGAATAAAAAGAAGATCCACGCGTTCGGGAACCGGCTCGTACAGCGTTTGATCAACCGGCTGTTCCATGCGGACATACCGGATGTCATGACCGGATGCCGGGCTTTAAGTCGGGAATTCGTAAAAAGCTTTCGGGTAAAGTCCGATGGCTTTGAGGTTGAAACGGAAATGACGATTTTTGCATTGCAAAGTGGAATGACAATCCGTTCCGTACCGATCCAGTACAGAGACCGGCCGAAGGGCAGTAAGTCGAAAATCCACGCCATAAGGGACGGAGTCAGGATCCTCCACACTATCTGGAAAATGCACCGAAGGGGAAACTGAGAAATCAGAAAAAGCGGAGGGAAACAGGGGTGTTCCCGGGGAACACCCCGACGAACGGATCATGAAAACGACAAATAGGAAGGAGATAAACATGAGAAACATGAAAAAGGCAGCCTTAATTGCACTCCCATTATGCGTTCTGTTATCAACCCAAGTATTTGCTGGGGAATGGAAACGAGATGAACGTGGATGGTGGTATCAGCGGGAAGACGGGTCTTATCCAATAAACCATTGGGAAAAAATGGAACAGAATGGAAATACAGACTGGTATTATTTCGACCGGGATGGATACATGGTTTCCAATGCGATCACACCGGATGGATATACGGTAGCAGGAAGCGGAGAGTGGATCATTCCAGGAGAAGCGTATATGCATTTGCCGGAAAAATACCCGGACAAATACATTGTAATTTCAGATGTGGAGAACGTCCTCGCCGACAGGAAGGAAAAAATGCTGATAGACTGCGGCCCATATTACAAAATTGAGGATATGTATGTCATCGCAAACAATAAGTATTATCTTGATTTGTCGACACAAAGCGTGGGAACAACAATAATTCTTAACGGAGACGAATACAAAATCACAAAATACGATCCGGATGCATTCGCAATATTCCAACTTGACTGCGTTATGGATAATTCAGGACAGGGTACACGTTGGAATTATTTGAGCGGTTCTGATGATGGAAACTATGTATTAAGAAGTTATGATAATGATTATGTGTACCAGGATATCCTATATCACGGGCCGATATATGTGAAAAAAAGTTGTGTGATAAACGAAGTTACTTATAATGTAGTTGGCGAACGGTACCGGAATACGGTCGAAAACCATTTCGCAAATCCATATCAAGATGGGTTAATTTCAGTTCCATACATTCAGGGCACTTTTGCAACGGATAAAAATGGGTTAATTGTACAGATCGATCAGACGTATTTGCCGTAAAACGCCGACTTTTACGACGCGAATCCTATTGACTGCTAAAAATTTTACAGCCAAAATAGGACAATGTTAAAAGGATAGACATACATAGATGCAAATCAATTGCCCGATATGCCTTGGCACATCGGGTTTGTGAAGAAAGACGAATGGGATCCCCACCGCCATAAAGCCCGCTGCATTTACTCCAGCCTTAAACATCTGCCGGTTTAATTGCCAAACGAACAATCCCGCCCTCCAGTTCAACCAGGGCCCCTGCGGGCCACGCCATGCGACACCACACACATAACGGAAACCGAGCTGCTGGGTCAGCATGTTAATCCACAAATCCTCATCAATGCGTATTACCAAGAACCACTTGGTGTTACGTCGCTTATCGCTCCACCTCAAATAAGGCTGGAAGATAATTATTTTGCCGCAAGGCCCAAGAAATCCGCGAGTTTGCGGCTTTATAAGGGTGCTTAAGGTGTGATAGCAAGTACGGCTTAGTGTGTGGAAAATGGAAATGTGCAAAACATAGATGTGAGGGTCGGCACCATAAGCGAAAGTTGTAAGTAAAAAATTGATCTTATTTTTTAGGCTTTGTGGTACTAACCCTCCCACATTGTTATAATACGGCTAACCAGAAAACAAAGGGGAGAACAGAATATGACATTGTATTTATTTTTGAAAAACGCAAGGGAACGCTGCAACATGACGCAAGAAGCACTTGCGGAAAAAATCGGCGTAACAAGCACGACAATCCAGAACTGGGAGAAGAAAACACTTCCGGATATAAGCCACTGGCCTGCGATCCTTGAGCAGTTAAACATCTCCAGAAAGGAGTTCCTTGAGCATTATGAAAATACCGCACTGCCGGATGAGGAAGAAGGGAATGTATCATATTTCCCGGATTTTTTGTTTCCGGATAACATGGTTAACCAGATCAAAATGATGAGGCTGACCGCAGATGAACAAGAGCTGTTAGGATTAGAAGAACTGTATGGCGCGACATACAACATGGATGGGGCTTATGAATTCACGGTTACGAAAACCGGCTCTTTGCCAACGTTGCCTTATGAATATGTGCGTAGGGTTGGCGCTTTTCATATTATGAATCTGAGCGATTCTTTACATAAAAAAATTGGTGAGCGCCGGAATTATGTGATAGCACAGATCAAGACGAATCCAGAGAAACTGTTCAACGTCTTTAAATGTTCTGCGGAACAGTTGCTTCACCTGTGCGATGAGATTGAAGTCGATTATTACAATGACTGCCGACATCATCATTATAATTGGGGTACTGAATTAAGAAACACCATAAAGCTTTTGGAATGCATCGCGGATGCAGATAATTCACTGGTCATCGCCGAAGCCGATAAAGACTATTGGCCAAGTTATTGGAGGGAGCGCGATAACTATTCATCTTTTGCTAAGAGCATTGAGTCCCACAGCGAACAATGGATGAAAATTGTAGAAAAGGAATCCGAAAATCCAGACTATCTTGAAGTCAAAGAAAAATATGAAAAAGACAAGCGTTTCTACGAGGAACATGCATCCATGATGGATCGTGCCCCTGTGCCGCCAGAATATCATGGAACAAAAAACGTAGAAATGACTGAGCGTGGGCAGCAGCTTTTGGCTTGGTATAAGGAAAACATCAAATAAGCGTCGCAGATAGGTCCATGTGTATTAGAAGATCTGTTTCGAAAAAGAAAGGGAGATAAACAATATGACAAAAAAATTCAGCATTCCGCCCAAAACCAATATTCTGGCCAAGGGCATTCATCCAGATACCTGGGAACGGTTATGTCTGACTGCAGTATTACAGCAGAAACCGAAGCTTTTGGTCATGGACTGTAATTCCGATGTTGTCTTGCAGTTATCCGCAAATAGTCTTACAAAATGGGGGCACAGTATCCACGTACTGGACCCGGAACAGCCCGTATGCGATGGCATTTATAATCCGCTTGGTGTAGCATCAGAAGCGGAAGTCTTCCGCATGGCGAGAGAGTTGGCTACGGATGCAGCAACTCCGTTGTCATTCACACGGGCGGTCAGTTTCTCACTGTTGCAGGCGATCATGCTGTATCTGATCCGGTACCGGTCAAAAGAAGAACAGACTTTAACCATGGTCTTAAGACTGCTCATGGCAGAAATAACAGAAACATCATACTACGCCGGCACAAAACTGGATCGACTTTTTGACGGTGTGCGCGAGCTGAACTGGGATGATATTTGCATCGCACATTACGATGTTTTCCGCAGCCTCAATGACGGGGACCGGACATCCATTGCGACTCTTTTATACACGCATTTAAGTGAACTGACCGTATCATCCATACAAAGTTTTACCGGTTCCGATAAAGAAACAGCTAAGGATGCGCTAAATCAGCGAAATTTCCTGGAGCACTGTAGCTCCAATGTGGCCTTTTTCCTGTCGCATTTTCATACGCCGGAGACCGTGCCATTACGGGCAATCATCTGTAAACAGATCCTGCATACACTTGCATACGGAACCTGTAATGGGGCTCTTTATCCAGGTATGATCATGCTTTCTGGAAAATTAGCGGAGCTGGTAGATAAGAACATGCTGGCAGCATTAAACAAACGGGGCATCTTTGCCATGCTGGATCTTCCGCATGGTACCAATAAAAAGGACGAACTGGGAGTGATGTGCCATTTGCTTACAGAAACGCCAGCCCTGTTTCGAAAGGGGATGATTATGTTAGATCAATCCGCCCTTCAGAGTCCGGCCCCAGATAAGCTTTCCAATTGGCATGACTGCGTGCCTAACGACCCGGAAAAGGTTTATCATCCGCGTTTAGTGGAGCGGGACGACGTTAAGCGGCTGGAAGAAGTGAGAAAGAAAATGGAAGAAAAACAGAAAGAAAATATCGAAAAGCTGTCTGCCGGATTTGAGAAGAAACAGAGGGATGACCGTATGCCGAGTGTCGGGCCGATTTTCAGTCCGAATGGCTTAAACTGCGAAAATGTGGAAAGACCCTATGGGAAGCCGAAATATGGGCAAAAGAGAACGTCTGAAATGCCGGCAATGGTCGGGAACGACAAAAAGATAATCAAGGAATCAGATGCGACCATCATCCACAAGGAAAGACCAGCCCAGTTCCGGGAGGTGACGCACGGACGCACAGGTGGGTTGTACCGCGAGCCATTGTCCTCAAGACTTAACCCGATGCCAGCGCAGGAGGATACAAAGGATACAAGCCCGGTTGCTGCACCGGATGAGGAAAAATTGTAGTTGGGCGGTTTTGGATAACAGGCAGGACTTCGGCCCTGTCTGTTTTAATCCAAAAAGTGTTATCCGCAAAAATAAGAAATTTCAAGATTCGACATGCTGTAAGAAAGCTATCAGAATAGCAGTGTCGGAAGGGAGAGCGGAAAATGGAACACATCAAAAAAATATTGCAAAGAGTTTGCAAGAAGAGGGAACGAAAGGTGCGAAAAGGAACAGAACAGAATCGCCAAGGTGATACTTGTTGGAAGAACGAAGCGAGAAAAATGGAGCCATCGAACATAAGCGAGATTCTTCTGTCTGCGCAGACCAAATTGCAGACAAATACCGAATCGGACCAAAAGGGACGCATCATAATTGCAATCGGGGAGGCTGGAAGTGGAAAAACGTTTCAGATAGTCCGCCCGAATATGTTAGGCTTTCATTCATTGATTGTCACTGATTATTACGGAGAACTGCAAAAAGATACCGAAGAGTCATTGAAAAAGGCGGGATGTCGAGTGCAGAAGTTTTCTTTCGATGATCGGGAGAATTCTTATCGTTACAATCCATTTTGTTTTGTCAATACAAAAAAAGATGTGGAAGAACTTGCTGCGGGTATTCTGGATAATCTGTATATCTTAGGCGTTGATGAGATAGAAGATGAGAAGGTGCGAGCTGCAGGACAGGCGTTTTTGTGCATGATGATTGCGTATACAATAGAGTGTACAAATCTGGAAATGCAGACATTTGCCAAAATGTTTGAAGTTGTCTGCATGGTGCAGGAGAATATGGAAACTTTGGAAAGGTTGCCTAAGGTGCGATTTCCGCGGAACTCAACCATATGGTATGACTCGTTTCTGAAAGAATTCCAGTCATTTTCAGAAGATGAAAAACGCATGGCATGTGAGTGCGTGCACACCTGCTTAATGAGATTTCTGTCAGAACCAATCAAAGAACTGACAGCGAACAACACAATTGATTTTCAAATATTTCAAAAAGAAAAAACAGTGTTATTCCTTCCGTTTGCGTTCTTTGAGTCGGAATTTCGGGTACTCCTTGGTATTTTCTGTGCGCAAGCGCTAAAATATTTTGCGGAAGAAGAACAAAAAGCAGAGGTTCTGGTCATGTTTGTACTGGATGATTTTTGGCAGCTCGGAGAAATTCCGGGAATCGTGGAAAAGGTGACGGACGCAAAAGAGAGGGGAATCTCTTGCCTGCTGACCATGCATACGGTGGAGGATTGCAAACACCAAACGAAAGATTCAAGAAAAGAGTTGCTTGCATTGGCAGATGCTGTCGTATATACAGGTTCATCGGAACCCGACACAAGAGAATTTTTCTCTAATTGGATCAAGTCCCAAGAAAATGATGAATGCGTCAGAAATGAGGAGATGATTCGAAATCTTGGCCGGGAAGAATGTATCATTTTTTTATCGGAA
>UMLO01032033.1_pt1 | contig 11765 bp, 9 predicted proteins | sample 1966551 | NCBI WGS metagenome assembly UMLO01 (sample SAMEA4836201, study PRJEB28245) | human gut metagenome | biome: gut microbiome; material: fecal sample | place: Denmark | collected 2008
GCGCGATATTGCTCTGCGTTCATAGGGGCATCCTCCCGGAAATAATTGTACAGTATAAGAATAACATTCTGCAAAAGGCTTGTCAAACGGCGGGTGGAATGTTTATAATGTGTTTGCATGGTTGGCTGGAAAAGCCTTGTTTTCGCCCGAAGCATTTCGGATCACCGCAGGGCTCTCTCCCCCACGCAGAGGGGGCCAAGAAGGAAAACGGGAGGTTTGTCCCTTTGTTTGGTTTTGCAAATGGGCTGCTGGCGTTTCTGGCGCTGGCGGCTGTGCTTGATTTTCTGCCCGTGCTGCGGCACAGGCGCGCCCCTGCCGTCTGGTGGGGCGAGGAACGGCTGCTGTTCACCACGCGCTATGCGTCGGTGCGCCAAAAATACGGTGCATGGGCATTTTTGCTGGGCGTGATGGTGTATGAGTTCATCGTTGTGTTCAACAACAGCATGGCGCGGGAAAACTGGCCCTGGCTGCAGACGCGGGTCTCCCCCGTGCTGGACTGGGTCATGTATCTCTGCTTCGGCTTTAAGATCCTGCTGGGCACAAAGTACAATGGCCGCAGCATGGTCTGCGCCGGGCTGCTGTACTTTGTGGCGCGGTGGGTCTACTTCAACGGGCAGAACATCTGGTGGCTGGGGCTTTGCGTGGCCCTGCTGGCCGCCAAGGACGTGCCGCTGCGCCGTGTGATGAAGGCATTTCTGGCCTGCGGCGTGCCGACGCTGGCGCTGGTGGAGCTGCTGCACTTTGCGGGCATCATCGCGCCCGACGCGGCCAGTGAGCGCAACGGCAGCTACCGCCTGATGTTCGGCTACGGCCACCCCAACACCTTCGGCGGGGTGATGTTCGGCCTGCTGCTGGCGTGGGTGCTGCTGCGCCGCGCCAGACTGACCTGGCCGGAACTGGCGGGCGTGGCCGCCGTGGGCGTGTTCCTGATGGTCGGCCCCAAGTCCCGGTCCGCGGCGCTCTGCACGTTTTTGCTCGTTTTGCTGCTGGCACTGGCAAAGCTGCGCACCCGCAGGGGGCTGCACCCGGGCAGCAGACCGCTGGCAGCGCTCTGCGCGGCCACGGTGCCGGTGCTGGCCGCGGTCAGTTATATTTTACCGCTGTTCGTCGTAAAAATCGGGCCGTGGGCCAACGACATCGGCCCCGGCTGGCTGAAGAAGCTCGACGACCTGCTGACCTGCCGCATCTCGCTGGCATGGGCGGCATACCGGGTGTTCGACATAAAAATTGCGGGCCAGATGCTCCCGGACTGGCCCGCGCTGGACAATATTTTTGTGTATCTGCTCTACCTGACCGGCCCTGTGATGGTCGTGCTGGTCTGCGCGCTGATGATGACGGCGCTGTACGGCTATGCCCGACGCGGGCAGTGGCAAGCCGTGGCCTGCCTTCTGGTCATGCTGGCCTATGGCTACATGGAGAGCCAGGTCACCCACCTGACAAGCGACCCTGCTCTGCTGCTGCTCTGCGGCGCAGTGTTTGCGCTGCCGCGGGAACGGTGGTTGGATGAATAAAAGGCAGCCGACGTAAAGCTCCGCGGGCGGATATGGAATCCGCCCCTACGGCGTGTGCGCGGGCGAGCAATGCCCGCGCAGCGTCCGCAGCGTTTACTCCTCCGGGTAGGCGTCGGCGGAAATTTCCACGGCTTCCTCCTCCGAAGCGGCTTCGGCGCCGGCCTTGGCGGCAGTGATAAGCCCTGTCACCTCGCCGGACGGCTTTTGCAGTAAATATGCCCCCACGGCCTTAGCCTTGTAGACCAGCAGCACACAGTAGGTGTCATGGTCGCCCGTAGAGAGCTGCGGGCAGAGCACAGTCCACTTTTCCACGGTCTTGCCCTTGTAATCGGCCAGGTCAAGGCCGCTTTCCTGCACGATCTGGTTGAAGGCGGCAAAGCTGTCGTCCCACTTTTTGGGGATCTTCACTTTGTCCACCGCCGCACTGGCCAGGTCGGTGTCAAAGCCGTAGCCGGTAAAATAAGTCCCGATGTCCTGCGTGGTCTCGATGCCCGGCACCGCCGCGGCGGACGCCGTGACTGCCCCACCGGAAAAATGCACCGCCGCGGCCACCGTGCCGCACAGGCAGACGGCGCACAGAGCCAGCGCGCCCGCCTGCCGCAGACCGGGTTTTGTAACGGTAAATAAAAACATAAGCGCAGCCCCCTCACACATTGTCAATGCAATGTATGCGGGGGCTGCGCGTTTTATGTGTTCAGCGCGCGGCGTTTGGTGGGCGCATATTGAATGCGCCCCTACGACGAAACGCGGCACCCTGTCCGCAGGGGCGGATTCTATATCCGCCCTCAATGGCAACGGCCATGCGTATTACTTATACTGCTGTTTCGGCGCGTACCACTGGAAAATGACCGCGTCGTTCTCGGCCTCGAGCTTCCGGGTGTCATGCTCGGGCAGGGCGGTCCACATGACCATCATGGCACCCAGGCGCGCGCAGAGACGCACGGCCCAGTTGCGCTTTTCGGGGCACCAGGCGATAAAATCAGGCCGCCCCAAAAAGTTGCCCAGGCAGTGGGAGAACACGAACGCGGGCACGGGATGCGCACCGGTCTTGCGGTAGCTCCGGTAGCTGTCGGCCAGCTGCCCGCGCAGCAGACCGGGGGCCTGCCGCCGCACGATGCCCACAACGCGAGGGTCGAAGCTCTCGATGCAGTAGGGGCCGGGGTAGGCTTTCAGCTCGGCAATCGTTGCGCGGCAAAGTTCCTCCAGATAGGTATGCTTGTACTCGCTGCGGCTCTTGATTTCGACGATCAGCGGCGTGTCGGGGTTGGCCTCGGCGACGGTGCGCAGCATATCGGCAAACAGAGGCGGGTGCTCGTCGCTGCCGGCCAGCGGCTGGGCCGAGAACTCTGCCCAAGGCATATCATGGACAAAGCCCTTGGCCGGGGTCATACGATCCAGCGTGTCATCGTGGAAAACCACAAGCCGCCGGTCCGCGGTAAACTGTACATCCAGCTCAATGCCGTAGCCGTTTTTGGCCGCCGCGGCAAAGGCGGGCAGGCTGTTCTCCGGCGGGCGCTGATCCTTGCCGAAGAACCCGCGGTGTGCGCAGTTGCGGCCCAGAAACGGCGCACGCAGGGCGTCCCGCCGCTTGCCCGGCCAGACGGCGAACAGCGTCAGAACCACCAGAAGTAAGATAATGCAAAGCAGAATTTTCATAATCACTCACGCTCCTGCCGTCATTGTACCGCGTACAGCGGCAAAATGCAACAGGTTTTGCAAAAAGGGTGCACTTCTGTAAAGGTATATGGCAGGACCCGGATATAAGGGCAACACCGCATAATTCCCGCCTTACGGCTTAAGCACCGCTCCGGCGGCTGCGGCACGGCATCTGCGTTGCCAAAATGCTCGATAATACACAAAGTATTATCTGCGCTTTTGGCTTAGCAGCTGCCGCACCTCGCTCGCCGTATCGGCACTTAGAATTATGCGGTATTGCCCTAAGCAAACATTTTTATAAAAATTTTATTTTTTTTCACAATTCTTCCACTCTTGCATTGTATTGTGGTAATATAGACGTATAAGGAGGGCATTCCTATGGCTAAAATTCTGATCGTAGATGATGAGCCGCGCATCCGGGACCTCATCCGCGAGCATCTGCAATACGCGGGCTTTACCTGTGAGGAGGCCGGCGACGGCACCGCCGCGCTGAGCGTGCTGAGCCAGGGCGGCATTGATCTGGTAATTCTGGACATTATGATGCCGTTCATGGACGGCATGACCTGCCTGCGGGAGATGCGCACCCGCAAGATCATGACCCCCGTGATCATGCTGACCGCCCGCAGCGAGGAATACGACAAGCTGACCGGGCTGGAGAGCGGCGCCGATGACTATGTCGTCAAGCCGTTCTCCCCGCGGGAGCTGGTCGCCCGTATCAAGGCCGTGCTGGCCCGCACGATGCCCAAGCCCGCCGAGGCCACCGGGAGCTATACCTTCGGCGATTTGTCCATCGACACGGCCAGCCACAGCGTAAAGGTGGCCGGGCAGGAGGCGTCGTTGACCCCGAAGGAGTTTGATCTGCTGGTTTTTCTGGTCAGCAACAAGGGCATTGCGCTGAGCCGCGAAAAGATCCTGCAAAAGGTCTGGAACTATGACTATTACGGCGAGGACCGCACCGTCGATACCCACGTCAAGATGCTGCGCGGCCATCTGGGTGCCTGCCGTAAGATGATCGTGACCGTGTGGGGCATCGGGTACAAGTTTGACCCGGACGCTGTATGAAAAAGGACGAAATAAAGCAAAAGCGCCCCTTTGCGCCCGGCATCCAATGGCAGCTGATGCTCTTTATCGGCGGCATCACGCTCTTTACGCTGCTGCTGGTGTGGGGGATCATCACCTACGCGCTGGAGCCGCAGTACAACCGCAACATTCGCGCCAAGCTGGACAGCAAGGCCGCCGCCATCACGGCGCTGATCGACCAGTCGGACGCGGAAATTTCAAGCCGCACCTATCAGGGGCTCTACCTGAACGATGAATTCTGGAGCGGCGTGAGCCAGACGTTCCGGGACAAAAAAATCAACGTTGACGGCAACTGCGTGGATTTCTCCGATTCAACGCTGCGCTGCCTGAAAGCCTACGAGAGCATGTACCCCTGCCTGCTGCATGAGAGCACCGGCGCGTTCGGCGGGGAGTTTGGCTACAATCTGGACACCCGCATTGCCATTCAGCTGCGGCAAAAGCTGTTTCAGGACGGCTCGCTGTACCAGATCGTAAAGATCGGCTCCTCGATGCAGATGTGCGTCGGGCGGCTCTCCGCCGACGGGCAGTACGGGGTTATTGTCTCGGCAAGTCTGGCGCAGATCACGACGGCTGCCGAGGTGCTGCGCGCGATCCTTGGGCCTGTCGCGTTGATTCTGCTGGTGCTGGACCTGCTGCTGGCGATACTTTTCAGCCGCTGGTTCACGAACCCGATCCGCAAGCTGTCCAACGGTGCGCAGGAGATTGCCTCCGGCAACTACGATGTGCAGATCAAGGTTGAACGCCACGATGAGATCGGACGTCTGGCCGAGGATTTCAACCACATGGCCGCCGAGGTCAAGCGCAGCGCCCAGCTCGAAAAGGACATTCTGGCGAACGTCAGCCACGATCTGCGCACCCCGCTGACCCTGATAAAGGGCTACGCCGAGACCGTGCGCGACCTGACCGGCAGCGACGACGCCAAGCGTACCGAACAGTGCAGCATCATTGTCGATGAGACGAACCGGCTTTCCACGCTCGTCAACAGCGTGATGGAGCTGAGTAAAGTGCAGAGCGGTGCGGAAAGGCCGAATCTTGTTGACTTTGACATGAGCGACCTCTGCTTTGAGGTCGCGGGCCGCTACGACGCGCTGTGCGACAAAAATCACTGGCAGCTTGATTTGCAGGCCAACGAGCCATGCCCGGTCAGCGCCGACCCAGCCATGATGGAGCGGGTCATGCACAACCTGCTGGGCAATGCGTTCCACCACATCGGTGCGGACGGTGTCGTTGTGCTGCGGGCCATCCCGCAGGAGAAGGGCTGCCGCATTGAAATCGAGGATCACGGCCCCGGCATCCCGCCGGAGGATCTGCCTTACATTTTTGACCGCTACTATCGTGCGCGGCAGGACAGCGGGCGTACCGGCACCGGCCTGGGCCTGTCCATCACGAAGGCAATTTTACAGCAGCACGGCTTTGCCTTCGGCGTTGACAGCGCCGTTGGCCGCGGCTCGACCTTCTGGTTTGAGATGAAGGATACGCGGAAATAGCAGCCCTGCTGCCGCGTAGGGGCCGGGCATGCCCGGCCCGCAGCCTTCCCGCAAGTGCCCGTTTACCGTACACGTCAGGGCCGGACATGTCCGGCCCCTACAAACCTACCCAAAGGGAGTACACTATGGAAAACCTGAACACACAAATGGACGACCAGCTGAAAAACCGCGTTGCGGAGCTGAACCGCGCCAACGACGAAAACCGCGACGGCAGGCTGGACGCCGCCGACCTGAAGGCGCAGCTCAACCGCATTGAGGCCCAGCTGGAATTACAGGATCAGCAGAACCGCGGCATCATTGCCAACCAGCGCAAGCGCATGGTGCTGAACGTCGTGCTCTGCGCGATCATTCTGGCGGCGCTGGCGTTCTTCAGCTGGCGGATGAACGAGGCCTACGTCAACGTTATGGACGCCTGCAACCGCGTGAACGATCTGGCCGACACCGTCCAGACCAGTCTGGACACACTGGATCAGGCCCAGCTGGACAGCATGATGCAGGATCTGCCGGAAATCACCGCACAGCTGAAAAAGGTCGATGTTGACGCCCTGAACAAGGTTCTGACCGAGCTGCCCGCCCTGATGGACACCGTCAACAGCCTGCAGACCCAGGTACAGAACATCTCGAACTGGTTCAGCAGCTTAGGGTCGGTGTTTGGACGGTAAATTAAAATAAGAAAGCCTTCCCCCTTGGGGGAAGGTGCCCGAGGCTCTGACCGAGGGCGGATGAGGGGCAGCCTTCCGGCTGCGGCCCTGTTACGGGTTGCAGCGGAAGGCTGCCCCTCATCCGTCCGCTGCGCGGACAGCTTCCCCCGCGTGGGAAGCCTTTTGGGTTGCGGCCTTATGGTAATACGCCCACCGCGGCGAGCCATCCTCAGTGTAGATCCTCCCGCACCTCACAAACCCGCTCTTTTCCAGCGCGCGCTGCATGTAGACGTTATCGGCGTGGGTGTCGGCACGCACAGGCATGCCCTGCCGCAGGCACCAGTCAATACAGAACTGCCCGATGCCGCGCACCTGCCCTGCCGACGCCATCCGGTGTATCGTTGCGTAGGGCAGGTCCTCTGGCCAGGCACCGTCCTTTATGATGCGATAGGTCGGCTCGTCGCCGGGGATCAGGCAGAACACGGCCTGTATGGTCCCCTCCCCCATCACCACATAGCAGACGCCGCGCTCGATCTCGGCGGCCAGGCGCGCCGCGCCGGGGTAGCTGTCCGGCCACTGGTGCGGGTTGCCATGGGTGCGCATGAAAGCCCGCGCGTTGTCAAAAATCTGCAAAAGCGTCGGCAGGTCCGCCGCCGCGGCCCTGCGTACTGTCAGCTTCATAACCATCTTCTCCTTTTGCTAAGGCAACACCGCATAATTCCCGCCTTACGGCTTAAGCACCGATCCGGCGGATCTCCGCACCAAGAGCCGCCGCAAGCGGCGGTTGCGCTCCGAAGCGCCTCGCTGCGGCTCGGTGTGCGGCACGGCATCTGCGTTGCCAAAATGCTCGATAATACACAAAGTATTATCTGCGCTTTTGGCTTAGCAGCTGCCGCACCTCGCTCGCCGTATCGGCACTTAGAATTATGCGGTATTGCCCTAAAAAAGTATACCACAACCGCCGCGGGCGGGCAATACGCCCTTGCATCTCCACCGATGTTGTGGTACACTATAGCTGCAAAAAGTTAGACAAGTCAAACTTTCAAAGTGAAAGAGGATTGTAGATATGACACTGGCGGATTTGAAAATCGGGCAGGATGCTGTACTGCGTACCATCGGCGGCCAGGGCGAGCTGCGCCACCACCTGCTGGACATGGGCCTGACCCCCGGCACCGAGGTCACCCTGCGCAAGGTCGCGCCGATGGGCGACCCCATCGAGGTCGAGCTGCGCGGCTATGAGCTGACGCTGCGGCTGGACGACGCGGCGAAAATCGAAGTGGAGAACGTCCACGAGACGGACCGCGCCGCCCGCAGTGAGGAGCGCCACACCGCGGTGCCCCACCCCGGCGTGGGCGAGCTGCGCAAGGCCCCCAGCTACCATGACCGCAAGAGCGGGGCCGAAATTCCCAAAGGCCAGCCGCTTCGGTTCGCGCTGGCCGGCAACCAGAACTGCGGCAAGACGACGCTTTTTAACCAGCTGACCGGCTCCAACCAGCACGTCGGCAACTTCCCGGGTGTGACGGTGGACCGCAAGGACGGCGTCATCCGCGGCCATGCCGAGGCTACCGTCACCGACCTGCCGGGCATCTACAGCCTGTCCCCCTATTCCAGTGAGGAGATCGTCACCCGCGATTTTCTGCTCAACACGCACCCGGACGGCATCATCAACATTGTGGATGCGTCCAACATCGAGCGCAATCTGTACTTAACGATGCAGCTCATGGAGCTGAACATTCCGCTGGTTCTGGCGCTGAACATGATGGATGAGGTCCGCGCCAACGGCGGCACCATCATGGTCAACGAGCTGGAGGAGCTGCTCGGCGTGCCGGTTGTGCCGATTTCCGCCGCCAAGAATGAGGGCATCGACGAGCTGGTCGAGCACGCCCTGCACGTAGCCCGCCACCGCGAGACACCGGGCCGCATTGACTTCTGCGACGCCGGGGACGGCGCGGGCGGTGCGGTGCACCGCTGTGTACACGCCGTAAGCCATCTGATCGAGGATCACGCTGCCCGCACCGGACTGCCGCTGCGTTTTGCCGCAACAAAGCTGGTCGAGGGCGATACGCTGATCGAATCCGCGCTGGACCTCGATGCGAACGAGACCGAGTTGCTCGGTCACACGATTGCCGAGCTGGAAGGTGAGACGGGTCTGGACCGCGAGGCAGCGCTGGCAGATATGCGGTTCAACTTTATTGAACGCCTCTGCGATAAAACCGTTGTGCGGCCCGGCGAAAGCCGTGAGCACAAGCGCAGTGTGGCCATTGACCGCATCCTGACCGGCAAATATACCGCCCTGCCCTGCTTTATCGGCATTATGGCGCTGGTATTCTGGCTGACGTTCGGTGTCATCGGCGCGGGCCTGTCCGACCTGCTGACACTGGGCATCGACGCTCTCACCAACCTGACCGACCACGCACTGACGGTCTACGGCATCAACCCCGTTGTGCACAGCCTTGTTATTGACGGCATCTTTGCGGGCGTTGGCAGCGTGCTGAGCTTCCTGCCGACCATCGTCACGCTGTTCTTCTTCCTGTCGATTCTGGAGGACACCGGCTATATGGCGCGTGTGGCCTTCGTCATGGATCAGCTGCTGCGCCGCATCGGACTTTCGGGCCGCAGCTTTGTGCCCATGCTCATCGGCTTCGGCTGCTCGGTGCCCGCCATCATGGCCACCCGCACGTTGTCCAGTGACCGTGACCGCAAAATGACGATCCTGCTCACCCCGTTCATGAGTTGCTCGGCCAAGCTGCCGATCTACGCCCTGTTCACGACGGCGTTCTTCCCCCGGCAGTGGCGTGCCGTCGTGATGGTCGGGTTGTACATCACGGGCATCCTGTGCGGCATCTTGTACGCGATCCTGCTGAAATTCACCAAGTACAAGGGCGAGCCTGTCCCCTTCGTCATGGAGCTGCCCAACTACCGTTTTCCCTCGGCGCGCAGTGTCTGCCAGCTGATTTGGGAGAAGGCCCGCGACTTTTTGCAGAAGGCCTTCACCATTATCTTTGTGGCAACGGTGCTGATTTGGTTCCTGCAGACCTTTGACATGCGCCTGAACGTGGCCGCTTCGGCGGACAAGAGCCTGCTGGCGGCCATCGGCAGTTTTATTGCTCCCCTGTTCAGGCCGCTGGGCTTTGGCGACTGGCGCGTTTCCACCGCGCTGATCACCGGCTTTACGGCCAAGGAGAGCGTTGTCTCTACGCTGACGGTCCTTCTGGGCGGGGACACCGCCGCACTGACCACGCTGTTTACCCCGTTCACGTCCATCGTGTTTCTGGTGTTTACCCTGCTGTACACGCCCTGCGTGGCCGCGATTGCTGCCGTCAAGCGTGAGCTGGGCGGTGCCCGCGCCGCAGCAGGCGTCGTTTTGATGCAATGCGGTATTGCATGGATCGTGGCATTTGTGGTACACTGTGTAGGAACGGTGTTCGGCCTGGTGTGAACCGCGCCGGAAAGCACCCCTACAGATACGTATGAGGTAATATACGATATGGCAAGTGTTATCATTGTTGTGATTATTTTTGTGCTGCTGGCGCTGGCGATCCTGTTCATCTGCCAGAACGGCGGCTGGCAGGGCGGCTGCGGCGGCAACTGTGCCGGCTGCCACAGCAAATGCGCCGAAGCGGAAAAGAAGCCGAAGAAATAACTCTTGCCTCCCTCTGCGAGGGAGGTGGCCAGGAATTTCGCTCCCCTTTTGCAAGGGGAGCTTTTTTCTTGCCCTGCTGTTGCACAAATGCGCAAAAACGGGTATACTTATAAATAAGTATAATTTCAGGGAGGCATTGCCCATGAAAGCTGATAAATACCGCTTCGACGGCGCCCGCACCTGTGACCCGCGGGCGCTCTCCTGCGACGGCAAAGAGGATGCAACGGACAAAGACGAAATTCTGGCCAAAACTGCCGAGATGGCCGCATTGGAGGCTGAACGCTGATGCCGCCCATCCGTGTTTTACAGGTCATGCCCGCCATGGACGCCGGCGGCATGGAGACCTTTGTCATGAACGTCTACCGCACGATCGACCGGGAGAAGGTCCAGTTCGATTTTCTCTATCATTACGATAAGCCGTGCTTTTTTGACGATGAAATCCGTGCGCTGGGCGGGCGCATCTTCAAGCTGACCGTCCGGCAGGACAACAACCTGCCCCGCTACCTGCGTGAATTGCACGCGCTGTTTGCCGCCCACCCCGAGTGGCGCATCATCCACGGCCATTACAGCGGGTTTGGCATGTTCTACAGCCCCGCGGCGCGGCGCGCGGGTATCCCCGTGCGGTGCGGCCACAGCCACAATACCGCGTATGAACGCAATTTTGTGGGGCGTCTCGATCATTTTATGAGCAGCTTTTTCAACATCGGCCTGACGGACCGCTTTGCGTGCAGTGAGAAGGCCGGGCAGATGCTTTTTGGCAAGCATCCGTTCACCGTCGTGCCCAACGGCATCGACACGGCGCGGTTTGCCGCCCGCGACCCGCAGCGCCGTGCGCTTTTGCGCGGTGAGCTGGGTGTGACCGATCAGGAAATCCTGTTCGGCCATGTGGGGCGGTTCTCCGACCAGAAGAACCACCCGGGACTGCTCAAAATTTTTGCCGCCGTGCGCACCCGCCTGCCCAAGGCACGGCTGGTGCTGCTGGGCGGCGGCGACCCCGCCTACGTGGAGAAAATGCAGGCGCTGGCCGCCGAGCTCGGCCTTGGCGACAGTGTGATTTTTGCGGGCGTGCGCAGCAACATCCAGAGCTTTTACGACGCGATGGACGCCTTTTTGCTGCCCAGCCTTTTCGAGGGTCTGCCCGTCGTGCTGGTGGAGGCGCAGACCGCGGGTCTGCCCTGCTTTGTGGCCGACACGGTGGACCGCGGCGCGGCGTTCACCGACAGGGTAAAATTCCTGCCGCTGAACGACACCGCCGCGTGGGCAAACGCAATTGCGGCGGCCTCCTTCCGCCGCGACCCGCAGGCGCGGGAGAAGGCCATTAAGGCCGGATATGACATCCACACGAGCGCCGAGGTCCTGCAAGCCTTTTACCTGCGCCGTTATGCTGAGGTGACGCCATGAAGCCCTGTGAGATCGCAGTCATCGTACCTGTACATAATGCGGCGGCGTTCCTGACCGCCTGCACCGACGCGATTGCTGCCCAGAAATTTGACGGCTTCCGGTGCATTCTGGTGGAAGACGGCTCCACCGACGACTCCCCCGCGCTCTGCGATGCCATCGCGGCGGGCGACCAGCGCTTTGTGGCGCTGCACCAGACCAACAGCGGTGTCTGCGCGGCCCGCACGGCGGGTGTGCGCGAGGGGCGGGCGCTGGGGGCCAAATGGTTTGCGTTCTGCGACGCGGACGATTTGTACCACCCTGAGTTTCTGGACGCGCTGTATGCGGCGGTGACGAACAGCGGGCTGCC
>UMLO01027166.1_pt1 | contig 11729 bp, 9 predicted proteins | sample 1966551 | NCBI WGS metagenome assembly UMLO01 (sample SAMEA4836201, study PRJEB28245) | human gut metagenome | biome: gut microbiome; material: fecal sample | place: Denmark | collected 2008
ATTGTGCGGAAATCGACTTGATGAGTACCGTTGTCAGAACACGCTGGCTTTCTCTGCTGCATGATTCACAGAACTGATTTTTCATTGCAAAATCGACCGCAGAGGAAATGCGCCGAAGATCCTCGGAATCTAATGTATCCGCTGCAAGATGCTGCCATACACGGGAATAGGCTTTTCTCAGGTCTTCTGATGTATGATTATCAGAAAAAAAGGAGCCGAGAACTCCTTCAATCATTGCAATTTCCTCGCTCGTAAATATCAAAGCTATCACCCCATAACGATTTAATTATAACGAAACAATACCTTGATTGCAAGGACACTTTTCTTGGCTCGTACAATGAGTAACGGCAAATATCAAAAAATCTATTGCACTATGCAGCTTAGCTTTATTTTCATATGACAAAAAGATCGAAATTCCCGATTCCAGTATTCTCTCGTAAAAAGGAGCCGCTTTCTATGATCAGAAAATGCTACAAATTCTACACACTTATTATGACCCTGATGTGGGTTATGGCCGCGATGACCGCATCAGCCTTTGCCGTAGACGATATGTGGACTGTTGCCAACCGCATTATCGTAGATGTTTACACAAAAATTGTCGGCATCAGTACGGTGCTGGCAGGTTTAATGTCCGCCGTTGCCGTGATCGGAGCAAAAATTTCAAATAATCAGCATAAGACCGATCAGGCGTGGGATTGGCTCAAGCGCATTTGGGTCGCATGGGCCATTATCAACGGCATCGGCGCTTTTATCGCCTATGTTGCACCGCTCTTCAGCGGCCTTGCCACTCTGACGCCGTAATGAGGGCAAAGCTCTGGCGCAAAGGAGGTGTCCCCGTTGCTTGAGCTTATTTTTCAGGGCTTTCTCGAATGGGCCTATGGGCTCGCTCTGGAATGCTGGCAATATTTCTCTACGGCGCTGCTGGACATTATGAGTATGGATTTTGCATATCTGAAAAGCCACGCTCCCGTTGTGGACGAGATCATGCAGATCCTTCTGGCAGTCGGTTGGGCGCTCCTGATCGGCAATCTGGTTTTTCAGGCGCTCAAAAGTATGGCAGTAGGGCTTGGCTTTGAAGGAGAAGATCCAAAGCTGCTCTTTGCCCGCACCTTCGTTTTTGCGTTTTTACTGCTGGCAAGTCCGCAGATCTGCGAGATCGGGCTGAGTATGACGTCAAAGATCATTGAGCTGCTCCAGATTCCTGACGCAGTTAATGTCACATTTGTAGATGAGAGCGTATTCGGAGCCATAGGTGCAGCATGGCTGCTGGTCATTATTTTCGGCATTATCGTGATGTTCAAGGTGTTTAAGCTTCTTTTGGAGATTGCGGAGCGGTATGTCATCCTCGCCATGCTTACGATCACAGCGCCGCTGGCCTTTGCTATGGGCGGCAGCAAAAGCACCTCGGAGATTTTCACAGGCTGGTGCCGGATGTTCGGCAGTATGTGCCTTTTGATGGTGACAAATGTGATTTTCTTCAAAATGCTGCTGTCTGTTCTTGCCACAGTTCCCAGCGGTTTAGATGTTCTCCCGTGGATCGTGCTGATCCTTACGATTGTCAAGGTCGCACGGAAAGCAGACGCCATTGTAACACGCATCGGCTTAAATCCCGCTATCACCGGCGACTCTCTGGGAAGAGGACTCCCCGGCACGCTGACTTATATGGTGGTTCGCAGTGCGGCTTCTCAAATTACAAAGGCAGTGGGCAAGTCCGCAGGGAACGGCGGCAAAGGCGCTGCGCCCAACGCGCCGTCCGGCGGCCCCCGCATGGGCGGGCCCAGCGGAGGTCATGGCAACACGGCGGAGTATGTCCGGCAAAGCGCAGCGCAGCAAAGCAGCACAAATCAAAGCACATCACAGAAATCGTCTGATGCGCAAAGCGCCTCAGTACATACAGGCGCGCCGCAATCACCCTCGCAGGAAAAGTCCGCCCCATCTGCTGCGCAGGACAGTATGCCTAAAAATTCGACAGCGCCAAGGCCCTCGCAGGAACGGAAAAGTTCTGTTCCTCTCGGCACACGCCGCTCTCCGACCCATATCAAGGCTGCAACAAAGATACCGCCTGTCGGTGCGCAGAATGCATCCGGCAGACCCGGTACGGCAGAAAAAGCTGGCGCTTCGGCACGCCCCAGTGTGGCGGGAGCAGCAGAGACTCTTCAAAGCGGCGTGCGCTCCCCAGCCTCGCAGCGCATGAGAGTACATTCGCCAGAGACAACGCAGCCCGGCCGTGCAGGAACGCCGGCAGCACCATCCGCTTCCCGTATGAGTCAGATAAACGCACAAAAAGTACAGGGTGGAGCAACTGGTCAGGTGACGCAGGCCGCAGAGCACACAGGGATCACGGTGGGACAAACCACCGTGAACACTTTGCAGGACAACTCTCCAAGACCTGCGGCGGGGATTGGTGGCGCGATGCTTACCACCGCCTCTGTTCGCGGCGGAATACAGACCGTGCAGCAACATACACCCAATGCGCGCTATACGCAGCGGCCACCCAAGCAGCCAACCGGTCAGGCATCGCCGCCTCGGGCGGAAAGCCCGCACCCCGGCACCGCAGGAATGCAAAGCGCCGTTTCTGCGCAGCGGCCGTCTGGAGAACCGCGACCCGGCAGGAATGGTATTCCAAGCCGCACGGCAGTTTCTCCGGATGCACGGCAGCATAGTCCGATCCGGCAGGAATCGCGCAGTGCTTCCGCAGCCGCCGCGCCGACACTCAAAGGGACAGCGCCTAACCGACACCCCGACCCGGCAGGAACGGCGGCAGGCGTCCCATCGGCATCACAGTCGCGGCAGACAGTCAGACCGTCCGCACCTTCTGCGAAAAGCAGCGCGCAGCCCGGAAAGAAAGCGGTATCCACAACTGCGGCACTCAAAGGCAGTGTAAAGGCAGACGGCGATGTAAAACCGTCAAGAAAACAGCGGGGTAAGAAGCATGGATGAGAAAGACAATTCCCGATCTTCCCTTCAAACGGCGGCTGATCTTGGCCGTGCCGCAAAAGCAGCCTACCGGATTGCGCAGGCTGCTGCGGTGTCTGGTGTTCACGGTGCCGCTGCCGCTGCGGTAAAAGAAACCGTTCCGGCCCTGGTAAAGTTTCTCCTTGTCGTTCTGCTCATCATGATCGTGATCCCGATGGTAGTATTTACAGCGCTGCCCAATATTTTTTTCGGCTACGATTCCTCTGATACCGCTTCGGTGATCCATATGACGGAACAAGCCATGCGTATAGGTGGGGCGTATATGAGTCTGGATGATTTCGAGCGAACGCAGATCGACTCCATCGTAACCGGTATTGCGGCGGAATATGAGGCGGATGGAACGGCAATTGACCATATTGAAGTCAAAAACACGATGAAAGAGGATGACCTGCTCTGGATCATTGCAATCAATTCCGCCGCCTATGAGCAGGATCTGGACGCCATGAGCGCGGAGCTGATTCAGAATTTCTGCCAATCCACCCTGTCCTATCAGCCATCGCTTTCTCTTCTGGGTGGCAGCACCTCCGCAACGCTGGAGGTAGAGATCAAGCGGATCGATCCGGAAGAGTTGATGGAGCAGATGGGCTTCAATGAGGATGCCAGACAGTGGGCAGGCGCCCTCTTTGAAACGCTGAAGGATAGCGGCGCGCTTGAGAAGTACGGCGGGTACTTCAGCGCCTACCAACCGGATTACAGCGGGGATGGCTCCTATTCCGGCGATATTCAGCATGGTACAAGCTATGATAACAGCGAACAGTCTGGCGGAGCCTTCCACGCTGTTTATTACTGCGATTACAAGAAGCCGCGGACACAATCCATGGGGCAGCGCCCGCGTCGGGGCGATTGCACATCTGGGCAGCACTTACTACGCGGTACATTATATCTATTCTGGAATCGGCCGCATGGCGGTCAATGACGAACTGGCAGCGTTTCATAATCACACCAATTTCGGCAAAGACACGCAGCGCGCCTTTCTTTTTGCCGGAGCTTCCTACGCTGACATCATAGAGGAACTCAAGGCGCGTGATGAAAAGCGGGATGCCAAGTTGATCCGATACAGCGAAGCCTATCGGGGACTTCACTATCCCGTCCATCTGCTCTCCTGTGATGAAACAGGCGCGCGTCAGCTTCAAATTATGGCTGTTCCGGACTACCGCATGAAGATTTCAAAGCTGATGCTGCGCTCTGCTTACCGCCCTCCGCCGGAGGATGCTCCCGCATGGGATGCCACCTACCAGAACCGTCCCTTCGTCATTGGAGCGGATATGAACCTGCGGCGGATCGACGCCGCCATCGCAAGCGCAAAAAAGAGGGGATGCCTGCCGATTTCACTGGCCGCCTTAGACGCTCAGGGTGACGCGGTGCTGCTGCGGCGCTATAAAGATACCGGCTACGCCGTCATCTATAAGGTGACAGAGAGCGTTCTGACGGAGCTGTTTGGCCGTCCGCCGTCGCTCTATCTTCCCCCTTGCACACAATATCTGACGAAGAAAGGAGCCGTGGTGGATGCCCCGCTTATCCAAGTTGATCGAAAAGATAGAGGATCGCCTCGCAAATAAATGGGGCTGCTGGTATGAACGAAATAAGGCCCGCGTGCCGCTGTATGCGGTGCTGGGCGGCATCGGCTGGTATCTCTACGGAATGTTCCTCAATTCCCTCAAGCTGGGAAAGGAATCCGTATTCAACACCACCGGTGAAGTGATCGAGAGCATTTGGGTATTCAACCCCTTCAAAAATCTCTTCGCTGTTTTTACGCCCTTTGGCCTTGGCGTTTCCACCTTCATTGCCCTTATGGTCTGCCTCATTACGAAAAAAGGCTACAGCTGGTTTTCAGGCTACAAATTTACCCGGGACGCCCGCGGCTTTGATATCCTGCCGGACGGCACTCACGGCACCTCCGGATTTGCGACAAAAAAGGAGCTTGCTGAGCATCTGGAGCTGGGCAGCGCCGAAGAAGTTACCGGAATGCTCCTTGGACGCATTAAGGCGCGGCCGGATGATCCGGAAAAATACGCCACCTACGTGGCGCACCGCATGAAGCCTGGGGAAAACAATAACATCCTCTGCATCGGCGCACCCGGATCCTATAAGTCCAGAGGCTTTATCATACCCTTCCTCATGGGCTGCGCGCAGCGAAGCAGCGGCGGACACCATGAATCCGTTGTCGTGACCGACCCCAAAGGCGAACTCTTTGAAAACCTTGCGCCGTATTTTCGGGAGCATGGCTTCTATGTCAAGGCGGTCAATTTCCTCGATATGGCGCACTCTGACGGTTGGAACTGCCTTGCGGGACTGGAAGCAAATCCTGACCTTGTAACCACCGTGGCCAACACCATCATTCAAAACACCTCCGGCCCCAAGGAGGCGGATGACTTCTGGAGCCGTGCGGAATTGAACCTCCTGATGGCACTTATCCACTATGTCTGCAATCTGAAGGATGCCCGCGGCAATCTTCTTCCGTTGGAGCAGCGCAGCCTCGGAGACGTCTATAAGATCCTCGCCTATAAAAGCGTCAACGAGATCAACCGCATCCTTGCGGAGCTGCCGCCGGAGCATCCCGCCAAAGGCCCCCACGGCCTCTTTCTGAAAGCAAGAGAAAACCTCTGGGGCAACATCATCATCGGTCTTGGCAACCGGCTCGCGGTCTTTCAAAATCCGCTGGTGGACAAGATCACCCGCAACCACGATGTAGACCTGCTTCTTCCCGGGCAAAAGCCCTGTGCGTACTTTGTCATCATTTCCGCGCAGGATAGCGCCTATCGATTTTTAAGCTCCCTCTTTTTCTCCCTGACCTTCCCGCAGCTCTCCAATTACGCCCGTCTCCATGGCGGGCGGCTTCCCGTACTGACAAACTTCTGCTTGGAAGAATATCTCAACATCGGCTATATGGAAGGCATCTCTGATGTATTCAACTCCATCCGCGGCTTTAATATGTCCGTGCAGGTGGCGGTGCAGTCTCTCTCCCAATGGCAGGAAAAATATCCGGGGAAGGAATGGGAAAATCAGCTCGGCTCCTTTGACATGACCCTTTACATGGGCTGCAACGATATGACCAGCGCGGAATACTTTGCTAAAAAGTGCGGCAAGGTCACGATCTCCGTCACCAACAATCAGTTTCCCTTGGCACCGCTGTTTTCTCCCATCTACAGTACCACCCGCCCCTATTCCCAGACGCGAAGCAACACCCAGCGAGACCTCCTCCAGCCCGATGAATTCCTGCGGCTCAATAAGTTTCTCTGCATTGTGATGTTCAACCACTATAAGCCCGCCCAGCTCTATAAGATCATGCTGGAGGAACTGCCGGAATACAAAAAGCTGAAAAAATGCAGCGTCTTTGACTATGTGCCGGAATGGAAAAAGAGAGAAGAAGAGGGTGCAAAGCGTCGCACGGCAGGAAATCGCACATCGGCCGCTGCAAGGAACACATCGTCCGCTCCGCCCGCACCACAGCCGTCGCCTGCATCGGGGAAACGGCCGGATATGCAGCCCCAGACTTCTCCCACCGAAGAAGCCGCAGCCAGCGGAAGCTCCTGCGGAAATGACAACATGACGCCGGAGGAAATTGGTCTTGTGGAGATGACCTGCGAAGCTATTCTGGAAGGCGATGACCCGGAACTGGAAGAGATGGACGATCCAACGCGCATTCCACCCGGGCGCGGAATATGAAAAAGAGGTCGAGCAATCGGCCTCTTTTAAAGAAGATATTCCATTGTCAGCGTGCTGTCTGACCGTACTCTCGCTTTATGGCGTCAATAGAAACGACCCATTGCCTATATCGAAAAAGAAAGAGGAGGTGCCCATTATGAGGGCAGCGAAAATGAAGGAGCGTCCAACTTTCCAACTGATGTGCCAGACAGATGTGCAGAGTATTTATCATATGCAGATGCCGCGCTGGTTATTTTCTGATCCACGTTACTGCGAGATGAGCCTGGATGCCAAGGTGACCTACACCTTTCTCTTAAACCGTTTCCAGCTTTCCCGCAAAAACGGTTGGGTCAATGACCGCGGCGAGGTCTTTGTGATCTTTCCTCGCAAAGCGCTTGCCAAAGAGCTGCGCATCTGTGAGCAGCGGGTCACGGCAGCTTTTAAGAAGTTGGTGGAGCTCAAGCTGGTATGGGAAAAACGCTGCGGGCGAGGTGATGCCAATCAGATCTATCTTGCCCGTGTCACACCGATCGAAGATCCGGACTATTCCTGTGCGCCGTTTATCACGGAGGATGAATCGGAAGTACGCGGTTCAAGAACCTCGGATCTGGAGGGTCTTGCTGACGGGAAACCCTCAGCAGCATGCCAAGAACCGCAGAATCTGCTGTCCAAGAATCGTGAAGATCGCGCTTCAAGAACTGCAAAATCCGCGTTCCCAGAACCGCAGAAATTGACGCCAAGTAAGAAAGAAAAAAGAAAGATTGATCAAAGTCATATGGAAGTCCGTCCGTCTGTCAGAGCCCCAGCGCAGGACGGACGGACCGATGGGGACGCAGAAGAAGAACTTTTGGATATTTTGGACGGCTGCGAGCTTGAATGCTTCGCACCGGAAACCGCTCTGGTGTTTGAAAACGCCATTGAGCGGCTTTTTTATGCCGACAGCTTCCGTATTGGCAATGCCACGCTTCCGCAAAGCCGCGTGCGGGCAAAGCTCAGACGGCTGGACGGCATGATCCTGCGGGAGGCAGAGAGTAAGCTCCGCGCCAATCAGGAGCGGAATGTAAAAAACAGCACGGCCTACACCATGGCAGTGCTGTTCAACTGCATTGCCGAAAGTGAGAGCGATCTTATGATCGACCCATATCTCAACGCCATCTGCGCAGCAGTTTGAAGGGAGGAAGATCAATGCTGCTATCCAATCAGCAAAAGTATATTCTCGAAATACTCAAGGAGTTTAAGTACCTGCGTGTCCGCCAGCTCCATGCTCTGGTGCAGGCCCATTACCGTACACAGGGAATCAAAATTGACGAAAGGCGCATGGAGATCATGCTTCGCCAGATGCGCACAGGCACCAATTATGTCTGGCTGCGGGGTGATGTGGTTTCTTACGGAGACCGCAGGATAGACCCTCGGCTATTGGAAGCACTGGACGTTATGCTGGAGCTTACAAGGGTGCAGCCCGGATTTTACTCGAAAGACGGACTGCATGAACCATTTCTCCTGCGCTTTACCGGAAACGGAAAGGGGGCCGGATACCTTTTCAGCGTGGCATGGCTGGACGCCGCTACTCACATTGCAACCGTTCCCCGTATGAAGGGCGAGCGGATCATCTGGATTTCTGAGATCGGTTCCTTTGGAGAAATCGATCTGCCCCGGCACCACTTTTTTGCCGCCCGTCAGGAGAACGGCACCCATCGCTTTTTTGGCTCCAATGAGCCGGAAAAAATATAACACTTAGGAGGAACATTATATGGCAAGGAAAAAAGTTGCCCCGGAAGAAAAGATCGTAAATGCTGTCGGTGAAGAAACTGCCCTGGGGAGCGTCCCTGCGGATACCGCGCCGCCTGATGAGACAGGCGCAGATAGCGGAGACTTTCCCGCAGAGTTGCCGGAGGGGGATTTGCCTGCGGAGGAAACGGCAGAGCAGTCGGAAACGCTTCCTGCAATGGAGGCAGCCGAGGCGAAACCGCTTGGGCTTTCCACAGAAGAGAAAACTACATCCCAAGACGAAAGCGATACCGCAGAGGAGAGAGCGGAAGAAGCGGAGCTGCACGAAGAGATGTCGGAATTTCCGGATTCAGAGGAGAATTTGATTTCAGATTTGCCCACTTCTGTTCCACAGGTTTCTGAGGCCGATGAAGCGGACTGGGGCTTTGAGGAGCCGGTCACGGAAGAAGCCGCTGCAGAACCTGCGGAGGATGAATACCTGGCAGCAGATAACGCCGAAACGCTTGATGCGTCGGATGAAAAGAGCGAGCGCACGCTCTTCTACGAGCTGGACTTCAATGAACTGGATCGGGGGCTGAGCGAAGAGGAACGGAAAGAATGGAACTCCATCTATGCCTCTTTCCGCGGCCGCAGCGCCATTACCGGAACGATCATCGGTGTGGATCTCTACGCAAGATACCTTCCGCGCAGCGAGGCAAGAATGCTTGAAAATAAGCGGGAACTCTGTGCCGTTGTGGTGCCGTATCGCATCCCCATTCTGATCCGCGAGTCCGAAATGTGGGAACTGGGAGAGGAGCGACCCGACTTCGTGCTTCGAAATATGGTGGGGGCCAGCATCGATGTGATCGTCACCAAGGTGGAGCGTACCGCTAACCGTGCACAGGCGTCCCGCCGTCAGGCCAGTCGCAGCCAGCGCCGCTTTTTTGCTGCCCGTGAGGATCTTCATGCTGTCGGTTCCCGTATTACCTGCAGGATGCTGGCGGTAGGCCCCCGCCGCTGCCTTGTGGACTGCTATGGCTACGACCTTGATATGACCCAAAGAGAGATCCGCTATGCGGCCATCCCGGATCTTCGCACGGAGTTCCACCCGGGCTCGGAGATCGACTGCATTGTAAAGGAGTATCACCCCCGTACTGGTGAACTGATTGTTTCCGCGAAAGAAACGGAAGTCAACCCCTTCTTTGGTGCGGAGGAGCGTCACCCTGTAGGCTCCCGCCGCTTTGCGATGATCTCCGGAAAATATGGCGGCGGCGTGTTCTGCAACCTCCCTGATGGCGTGACCTGTATGTGTAACTACTCCTATCAGCACGAGGATGCGGACTTCATGGTGGGCGAGCACGTCATGCTGATGGTGCAGCGCTACGATCAGGAAAAGCTCCAGATGTACGGCAAGATCATGAGCAAGTGGTGATCTTTCGTAAACGTCTTGGATCTTGAAATCTGTTTGCAATTTGGTGATGCTGTTTTTGCTCTGTGTGCAGTACTTTCTGAACGTGCGAGGCGGAGGTGGTATCACTACCCTCGGAGCGTTTTGCATATTCTCGAAACGCCGGACGGCCGCTTGTCAAAGCGACTAACTTGCCATTTTCTGAGGTCGGGTGGTCATCATTGATTCCAATGGTGCAAAATGTGCTTGACAGGTATAGTCTACTTATGATAGACTTCAAGTATCAGAAGTCTATCATAAGTAGACCCGCGAAGAAAGGGGGCACACATGGACGGTTACAAACTGGGCGTTGTTGAGACGCGTTTTGCAGAACTCATCTGGCAGCACGAGCCGCTGACCTCTGGCAAGCTGGTAAAGCTGTGCGAACAGGAGCTGCAATGGAAAAAATCCACGACCTATACGGTTTTGAAAAAGCTCTGCGAACACGGTATCTTTCAGAACGAAAACGGCACGGTCACTTCCCTTCTCTCGCAGGAGGACTATAACGCCGTACAGAGCGAGAAATTTGTGGAGGATACCTTCGACGGTTCCCTTCCCGCGTTTCTGGCTGCCTTTACCACACGGAAGGCTCTTTCGGAGAAGGACATTGCGGAAATCCAACGCATGATCGACCGCTGCGGAAAGGAGTGAGCCTATGGCTGCCGTCTTTTTGAAGCTCTTGAATCTGAGCATTTCCGCAAGCTGGTTGGTGCTGGCCGTGCTGGCACTGCGCCTGGTATCAAAGCGTTCGCCCAAGTGGATGAATGTTCTGCTTTGGGGCATCGTCGCGCTGCGGCTTATGCTGCCATTCTCCATAGAGAGCGCGTTGAGCCTGATTCCCAGTGCCGAAACGGTCAGCCCCGCGGTCGTGCAGTTTGACCCCGCGCCGACCATCACGAGCGGCGTGAGCGTCATCGACAACGCAGTGAATCCCGCGCTCAGCGAGCATTTTGCCGCCGCGCCAACAGCCAGCGTCAACCCGCTCTATGTCTGGACGGAGATTGCAGGCTGGGTGTGGCTCATCGGCCTTGGAGCCATGCTGCTCTATGCGCTCGTGAGCTACCTTCGGCTGCGCCGGCGCGTGAGCGTATCGCTCTGTGTGCGGGAAAATATCTACCTTTGTGATGCCATTTCCTCGCCGTTCATCCTCGGCGTTGTAAAACCACACATCTATCTGCCCTCCGGTCTGGACGAGGTGCAGCGGCAGAATGTACTCTCGCATGAGCAGGCGCATCTCGCGCGGCGTGACCACTGGTGGAAGCCGCTGGGCTTCGCGCTGCTGGCTGTCTACTGGTTCAACCCCATGCTGTGGCTCGCCTATGCACTGCTCTGCCGCGACATTGAGCTGGCCTGCGATGAGCGGGTGATCCGCACGATGGACGAGAGCGCCGTCAAGACCTATTCCACGGTGCTGCTTGCGTGCAGTATGCCGCGCAAGGCGGTCATCACCTGCCCGCTGGCGTTCGGTGAAGTTGGCGTCAAGGAGCGTGTCAAAAATGCGCTTCACTACAAAAAGCCCGCATTCTGGGTGGTCGCGGCGTCGGTCACCGTGTGCATCGTTGTGGCGGTGTGCTTTCTGACGAATCCGCCTACGGATACCGACGCCGCCGGACTGGTCGGTTTCCATCGGGAACAGGTCACTTATGCCGATGTAACGGGCGCAAGCGGCGCGCAGCCATCCAACGTCCAGTTGACGGCGGAGGAAACGGACGCCGTCTACGCTCTGCTGGATGCCCTGCAATACAAACGCCTTGGTGCTGCGTCAGCAATGGAGGACTGCTATGCAAGGCTCTATTTTATCAGCGCCGCGGGCGAACGCTGCGAGATCATGCTCTCTGAACGTGAAATGCTGGTCAACCCCATCACAGGCGGCAAGACAGCGCGGCTCTATGAGCTGCGTTCCGGAAGTACGGAGTTGAGAGACTATCTGTTTGGATGTATTGGCGCAAGCGAG
>UMLO01029814.1_pt1 | contig 11598 bp, 7 predicted proteins | sample 1966551 | NCBI WGS metagenome assembly UMLO01 (sample SAMEA4836201, study PRJEB28245) | human gut metagenome | biome: gut microbiome; material: fecal sample | place: Denmark | collected 2008
TTGTTACCTGTTAAATTTAGGGCACAAAGGTATAGGGAAGTAGTGTTTGACTGGGTGGCAATGCTCCGAAATGCAATCAGGGGTACCAGGTGGGTGGCAATACTCCGAAATAGGGTCGAAACACTCATCCGGATGGGTGTATATGCTCCGAAATAACTGATTTTTGAAACTGTTTTCTTTCATTTTTACCCGAATTTACTCCTAAATTGGGTGAATATGGTGCAATTTGGCGATTTTGAATGCTATGAGTTACAATTCAAAAGATGCTAATTGAGGAGGAAATACTGGGTGGGGATGCTCCGAATTATGCACTCCGGTGGTGGAGGCTCTACCTCTGACCTGCCCTGGGATGGCCGAAGACCGGATGAGGAAGAAGAAGTGTATAGACGCAGATGTCTATCATATGCGGTACAGGTGGTACACAATAATCAAAAGAAATTTGTGCATAGAAAAACCACTGGATTGCTGCCTTTCATAAACAGACTGGAACTCTTCTTTACTCATTATACGTTTCATGTTTTTTTGTTTGCAAAGTAATAGAAGAGTTCTTGGCTTTACAATGTGTACTTTATCGGATGCTTACGAAAAAGATAGCATAACCATATGTTACCCTTTTTTTAATAAAGCCTAACTATTTTTCTTCTGAGCTGAACCTGAGAATAGCCAAAGATTATTTGTGCCTATTAGGTAATAATGTCCAATATTTCAATTGATATAAAAAAGAATGAAATCCGACTCACGAGATTTCATTCTTTTAGGCAAAACCTATAAGGTCGTATGTAGAGCTATGTGTGTGAAGTTATTGCGAGCCTCGCTGCTACATTATTTTCGAAATCTGCATCAAGTGTACACTTCCTGCGAAACTTTCGCGCCTAATTCTTTTGTTAAATCAATATTAGTCCATTTTGTGAACATAAACTTATGCCTACGAAAATACCTTTCTATAAAAGTTTGTTCAGCTTCATCTATTTGCATATCCTTGCACATGATTTTTCTATCATTATGGGTTATGTATGGGCACGCCAATAAGTCTAAAGCAAGAATTATTAATTCAGCGTCTTTCCTTTTATCGGGCAAATTTACAGATTTATATTTATTGTTTATTCCTTCTATTAGATATTTTTTATCGTTTGCAAATGCTTTTGTATTGCCATAATAATACATTAGAATAATGATTGATAGAGCATTGAGCTTGGATGCATCAAATTTATCATTACCTCTACCAGATAAATAGTTATTTAGAGACTTAGAATCTATGCCATAATGTCTTGGCATAGATTTCAAAGTTATTAAAAAGTACAATGTTTCTATTTGTGCGTTAATGTCAAATGAAGTTGTTTTTAATACTATTGTTATCTCATTTTGTATCTTTTTGAAGATTTCATCTTTCAATGCAGACGAGAATCTTTTGATTATCCTACCATCTTTCTCTTTATAGTTACTACCCAAATAGATAATTATGTTATTTAAGATATTCATCATTTTAAGAGTAGTATTCACTCGTTTGCAGTCAGAATACAAAAAGAATATTACATTTATTATACCGTCAAGATATTGATGCAACATTCTTTCCAGTTGTTGGATTTTCTTTTGGCATTCGTCCTTGCATTTTTGCTGTGTAATAGCTTTGCTTAATATGTGGAAATTTTTATCAAATTTCTTCAAAAGAGACTCAAGCTTTGTGGAGATTACGGCAAGAGTATAGTTCATGATATCCTTGCTTTTTACATCATTCTCTACCATTAATGATTTGAACGCTCTATTAACCTCTTTAGAATTGATGTAAACAAAGTCTTTGCATTCTAATGCTTCCTCAATTTTTTCTGTCATCAATATCATTTATTTCCTCATATTCAGCGATTTCATCTTCTAGTCTCTCTATATCTTGATGAGATTTACGCATCCTTATAAAGTCAGATAGCAGTGCATCAATCTTGATTTTAGACATTGAGATAGGTGTAATGAAAGGACGTTCCCAATCAATACTTTTTTCTTTACTAATGCTCAGTTTATATTCATGCAATAATTCCTCAAAAGCGGACATAGCCCGTTCAAGAACTTTATCATCATTGTAATAAAAGAACACATCATCAACATATCTATAACAACTATAGTGTTCGTTGTTTATATAACCCACCTCCAAAAGTATCTGCTTTACTTTTTTATCTATATATTGGAGTATTATTTCTGCAAATATTCTGGAAAATTCTGGCCCAATGACAATACCATTAGTTTCATTGTAGTTCATTTTTTGCATAATACCATCCCAATCATCTCCGAAAGACTTACCTCTCCCTTTAAAATGCTTTTTATACTCTTCTTTGCCTCCACTAACAGCCCAAGTGATAGAATGTGTATATATGCTATCAAAACAACTTTGAATATCAAATTTATGCAAATGCTCAAATCGTTTTTCTGCATTTTGATATCTATAATCTTCATAGAATTTATAGATATTAGAGTATTCTTTATAACTGAAATATGTTTTTAGATTTTCATATTCATTGAAGAATAACTCTAGTTTATCCATCTTTTGACCTAGTAATGTGTGATGTAATCTATCTTTATAATAAAAATAGCAAGCCACACGTTCCGGATGCCGCAATGAAAACTCGTCCTGTCCGCAATAATATAATATCAAACTCTTATACTTCTCATAGAATGATACTATTTCCATTTGGTTCACAGGATGAATCAGTGCAAGTCGACGAAGTTTGTGTGGTTTATGTTTAATCTTATATAAAAACGGAATACCAACCACCTTATCATTAAATTCAATTTTACTATCCGGTAGAGCTGTTAAGTCTTTATTCAAATAAGGCGAAAAGATGAAGTTTAATACAGCTAAAGCATCTTTCTTGATACCTTTTTTCCACGACAATATGGTACCATCAAACTTAACCCCATTACTAACAAGAAATCTATAAAAGTATCGATTAGTGAATATTACGGGCAGTTCATATGGAAGAACATCGGATAACAGCACGCGTTCTTTCTTGTATTTTAGACGTATTTTTCTTCCTTTTTTCATAACAACCAATTACTTATTTCTGACAATCTTTGTGGACTAAATTTAAACATAACATGATCAAGCCAACGTTGCTTGAAATCTATTTTGCCTATCTTTCGTTGGATTGATGCTATGTATTTCTGTCTATCATTTGCCCCACTTAATACATTACTATAGGGTGTTATCTGTTTGGCCGATAGATAAGTATTTAAAATTTGCAAATCGGTTAAGTCCGTTAAAAGATCATTCCCAAAGAATAACCCTGCTTTTACTCGCTCTTTAGATTTTGCAAGCCTATAATTACCGGATATTAAATTAATAGAATCTAAAAGATCTCTTTTCGCTTGTTTAATGTTATTTTTGCTTACCTTTTCAAAATGTGCAAAAGCTGCATCAATCTTTTTTTCAATCTTTGCTACTTTTTTATCAGACATGCCAAATTCTACATTAATCTCATTTTTTGGTTTAGAGATAGTTATCTTGTAACCTAAATACGTAAACTGTTGTTTTGAAGTGCTTTTGTAAAAATCAATAAGTTTACACTTGTCCTCTGAGAGATTATTCTTTTTAATCTCAAATCCATAGTTTTGAAACAGATTTCTTAACCCTTTGTAATATTTCGATATACTTTGGTTATCAGGAAGTCCAGCTAATATTATCAAGATATCATCCACATAACGGGCGTAAAATATAACATTTTCCTGATTTCTGATATGTTGATCTATGTCATGCATATATATTTCGGAAAGATACGAACTTATTCCTATACCTCTCGGAACACCACAATCAGCCTTGATTTTATGGAGGTCTTTTTGTTTGTTATATTCTGACAATATTCCTTTGATCATTCCTTTCGTCTTATTATTCACAAGGTTATTGGCATTTATTTTATCCAATAAAGCATGTTGTGGTATGGACTCAAAGAAACCAGTAATATCTGTACGAATAAGGTAGAATGGCGTTGTCGTATTCAGAAGTAATCTAACATTAGACAAAACCTGATGCTTATTTGCTTGTTTTACATTAAATAATCCTCTTAATGTTCGCTGCAAATTCTTAATAGCATAAAAATATTCCCAGTTGCTAATATCGATTGTAAACACCTGTTTATCTTCACTATCTGTATAATTTGTTATCGGGAATGTAAAATTTTTATCATTGGCAATTTGGGCATATTCGCTTAGCTCTTTGTATAATTCGCTATCTCTGTCTACTTGTTTGGCTTTTATTGAGGACTTAAGGTTCTCCAACGCCATTACCTCTTCTGCTGTTCGATTATTCTTTTTCTTTTTTGTTATTTCGTTAACCTTGCTTTTCATCGCTTTTATTTCCACGACAATATTTCTATAAGGCTCAGGCATATCATCAAATGCAATATGCCCCTTACGATTCTCCTCATGGAAAATTGATAGGTAATTCTCGACTGAAAATGATTGGTCAAACATGTTTAATATATCTTATTGTTAATTTTTTAGTATTTTAATGGCGTTATTGAAGTAACCATCAAGCAAACTTAGTTAGTCTAGCGGTATATATCAAAGGTCTCTGGGGTTCAACTAGAAGCAATCTCCCAATGCCCTCCGAAGTCTGCACCTACGCGTTTGATTATTCCCTGCTTTTGCAGTTTCTGCATATGATATTTCACGCCATTCTCTGTAATACCGTTTATATTTGCAGCGATTTCTTTACGACTTGCGTTAGGATGGTTATGAATATATTCAATGATTGCAATCTGCACTTCAGACAGTGTCTGGGTAGTTGTCTGGGTAGTTGTCTGGGTGATGCTATCTTCATTTGAGAAAACATCAACACAGAATACCGTCAGCTTCGAAACATCGAACACTGCCTCCCTATTACCATTCTCACGTAGCATATCCTGCACACGTTTCACGCCTTGGTTGAACATGTTGACATACTTCATCTCCTTCATCGCCTCTGCAACAATCGGGTTGCGATAATCGTTGACCATTGGGAAATTCTCCGGGCGAGCTTCGCCATACAAACCTCCTGCATTCATTATCTCGATATGGTCATCGAACTGATACAAACGAATTGGCATATTTGCCTGATAGTCGCGGTGCATACAGGCATTCATCATCAGTTCCCTCAATGCATTGTTGGGATAGTTGATAATGGTCTTCTCGCGGAAAAGACTGGCTGCAACCGGACGTTGCATAATGATAGCATCGCTGACAAATGACTCCAGCGCAGGCAGCATATTATACAGCGGACCCTTAAAACGCTTCTCATTAAGAACCTCACCACCTTTTTCTTTACCAGAAAAACGAACATACTGAACATAATTGCCAGGCATATAATAACGGGGATTCTTGCCAAATAGAATAATTGCTCTATAGGTAGGACAATCGTGCGCACGGTCGTATAGACGGATTGAAGCCATCTGTTCTTTGATCTCGCGTGTATCTTGACTTAATATATCTGCGTCTATTACAGATGGCAAATATGTGTTTTTAATATAATCCAGTTCTAAATCATCGAGTGTGGATCCCAAACACGGAGTTGCATCAAAGGTTGCCATATAAGCGGTACGCCGTTCTGTCAAAAGACGTTCTTCCGCTTCGCTGGCAATATCTCGTCTTGGTCCGACACGGACGAATACCCTGCCACGATAACGAACCGGAGGTAGCAACGATGGTGACACCTCCGCCACCAATAAGTCTCCTTCTGGGAACTCAACCTTATCAACCGTCATCACGGGCAGAGGCAATATGTTGCCGTCTGAACGAATAGCGGCTATCTTTTTGAGTAGATCATCATCCACTTTCAGCCCAGACAGTTGTCCATCATCGTAAGCTCCGATAAATAAATATCCTTTTTTACGAGAATCGGGTAAATCGTTAGCAAAAGCACAAATCGCCTCGCAAAATTTATCCATATTGCCAGTAGATATTGTCCGCTCTATTCGGTAGGTCTCTGTACTATGTAACAGAGATTGTATTTCGTCTTTCGTTATCATATTGGGTCATATATTATTCTTGTAATACCTCTTTTACAATCCGCAGCATTTTCTCATTGCTGAGCTGTGTGCGGAAATATACATTATATCCTTGTGTCAGCAAATTATTGAAAAACACCTCTGCACATTTTATTTTGGCATCTTCTACGTTTCGGAGAATCGATTTGTTTTCAACGTCTTTAGTTTCCACAACAATATTGAGTTCTTTATCTCCGTTCTCTTTTCTGACAACATACATAAAATCGGGGCTATATGACTCTCCGGTAATGGTAGGAATTGCGACACTATTACGCGGAATTTTGCCATAGACGATTACCTCATCAATGGCAGCATTGATGTTTTTCAACTCTAAAGGAGAATCATAAGCCTTGGTATCATACAAATATTTTTCCATAGGCTCACCCTCTTCTATCTTAACACCTATTCTTCCCTGTGCAATATTCTCCCTGACCGTTCCATTACTGTGAGTAAGGGCTGTCGCACTGGTTTGTCCTTTGGTTTTCCTGTAGCTAAACCGTCCTTGAAGAGTGTTTATCTTCCACTCTGAAAAACTGCGTATTATTGAACCTATGGTCTGGTCATTGAAGAACTTGCCTTCTATCATACCATGTTTCTCCACATACCCAACTATAACCTTATGTATTGTTGAGACAGGAATATTGGTCGCAGATGACACCCGTTTGAGAAACTGCCCATAGGGGAGAAAATTGGTAATAGCATATTGCACACCTGTCCCAACTTCCGACATCATTTGTTTACCATCGCTTCGGACTATATCCCTCTGGCTCGAAATGACTTGTTCTGTAAAAATTGAGTTGTTTTCCAATATGTCAGATAAGCCTTTCTCTAATTCAGAGTCAAGGATATTATCATACCAAATGGTATATCTTTGATTGAGTATCTTCCATAATTCCTGAATTTCGGCAAACCGGGCTTTACGGATGCCAATCGGTTTTTCCGATGTTTTATTGCGGTCTTTGATTTTGCTCGTTTCTAATCCCGACTTGAATAATGGATACTCTTCAAAGAACTGTACTCTGTTTTGTGGCACGATAGCAAACGTGCTGTCAACATACTTTTTAAGTAGAAGTTCCGCCAGCAATAAAGAATCCTCTTTCCCCATTTTCTCGGCCACCAGTTTGATCTGCTCCAATGAAACAGATGCAGAACCCGGCACTTCACGATTAATTTGCTCAATGAGTTTATTGGCAAAATCAGCCTCGGTAAAATCAACTATGTAGTTCAGCATGAACTCTTGATTGGAAATACGGTTGCCACACTCATCGACAGGCAATCGCAATCCTCGTCCTACTTCCTGCAATTTAGAGGTCTCACTTCCGCTTGACCTCAGTTTTGCGATAGTAAATACATTCGGATTATCCCATCCCTCTTTTAATGTCCATTTTGAGAACAGGAATCGACGCAAAATGAATTTTCCATCCTTGTCTTTGAAAGCAAGCAACTGCTTTTTCCCGTTCAGAATATCATTAACCTCATTGGCAATATCTTCATCCGATGAGCTATTGTCTTGCGCAAAGTATCCACCATGACATTCACCGATATTTTCCAGACTGGCTTCAAGGTATTCGCGGTACTCTGTTTCTTGTTCACTTAGCCCTTTTATCGTTGCTGTCAATTTCTCTTTGAGCAATCTTTCAAAAGCTTCCAGCAAATAAGGCTTTTTTCCATCCTCACTTGGCCGGTAGGAGGTAATATCATCTATAAAGAAAAGTGCCAGAGTTTTGATTTTGAACGTACGTCCGCAAAAGTTCTCGCGTTCGGTTTCAAAATGACGTTCCAAGGCAAGACGCAACATCTGCTCCTGATACGATTGCATATAGATGTCCACATTCATTTCCTCGCCAACGGTCTTAATCAATCCGTTGGACAACTCAATGGCATTTTTGTCTATCGCCTGTATCGTGATGCCTTTGAACTCTTCGGAAATAATCGATAACGAGTCATTTACTTGTAGATGATGTGTCTTTGTCGGATTGTCTGCTCTTTTATGTTGAAATACGGCTTCTTCATTTTTTGCAACCGACAACAGTTTTATCTTTTCCTCCCTTTTTGAAACAGGTTCAAAGTGTTCTTTGGCAACGCCCTTAATCAGTCCTTGGTTGAATGCTTCACAAGCATTCAGGTCGTACAATAGATTAAGATAATCATGTGCTACTGTTTTGTTTTTGCCTTTGCCGGACACCGTTTCCGGGAAAGTCGCACCATACCGGATGATACATTGCGGATTAATTTCTTCCTTGATTACCCCAAATGCCTTCTGGTCGCGCGAGAACTTGTGTGGTTCGTCAATGATAACAAACGGACGTGTTGCACGAAGAGCGTCAAATGGGCGATAAAACCCTTCTACTACGCTTCCGTAATCATCGCGGCTGAGCATATAGTTCTTGGCCACCTTCAACAGTTGCATATTTACCAAAAGGACGTATATCTTCTTAGTATCCCTATTTGAGCCTTTTACAAATTCACTGACGGCTGTAGGAAAATACTGCCTCCCTTTTTTCTTTTTCTTCGGTGGCTCTAAAGTGAGCAAATCTATTTCTGAATCATATCCGCACACATCCCGGAAATGCCGCTTGACATAACCGTCTTCCATGAACTGCCTCGCTCCGGCTTTGATAGGAAGCGTAGGTACAGCGACTATGAATTTGTTGATACCATATCGTCTGTGCAACTCATACATCGTCCGAGTATAAACGTATGTTTTGCCCGTGCCTGTCTCCATCTTAATGTCAAGGTTAAGGCAGGTCGAATCGTGGGTATATGCACAATACTCAGGTTGTATGCTATTGCGTTTCTGTATGGTTGTAATATTTTGACCTATTCCGTCTTTTGTGATGAATATCTCCGGATTGGCATAAAACATTGTCGGAGGTTTTATTGTCAAATCCCCGGCAAACACTTCAGCAACTGCATCTACACCTATTTGCTGATGTGGCAATGATGGTTGAAGAATAAGCTCCATATCAATACCGAATATCAAAGTTAATACGCATATTCTTCTCTCCGTCGTGTATTATCCTGAGGTTGTCCTTCAATCCCTGCAATTCACTCCACGAAAGTGCATACCCATAAATTACGACATTTTGGGGATTAAAGTCGGCCTCTGACTGATATTTATCCAATATGGCGGCAACGACCTCATTACTTAAGTCAGGATTGATGATATACAAATGTTTATTAGTATAATAAGCATCGTATCCTTTAATGCTGAGTGTTTGCACATTGGGAGTCAAACCATAACCGTCACGGACAAGCCATGTCGTAAGGATTGTCGGCACACCAAATTCATCTACCAATGTCTTATCGCCAAAAATGGAATGAGGATCAAATTTTTCCATTTTCTCGATGGATTGGTTGGTGGGTTCTTGAAGCGTAAAATGCTTGAATCCTAAATCTCCGTGAAAAAGAGGATTCTTTTCTCGGATTTTATTTGCAGCTCGTTTGATACGGTCTATCCCAAACTCGTCAATGGTTTTAAATCCAGCTTTGTAAGCTTCAGTTTGAACTTCAAACGGAGCCTGAATCTGAACCAATATATAGTTAAGTTTTTTTTCTTGGGAGATAAGTTCCATTGCAGCATGGGCGGATGACGATGAGCCTCCGAAAAAATCCAAAACATATACATCGTCTTTATCTGACGGTGAAATGCCTTGAGAAAGAATCTGTTTGATATATTCCACTGGCTTGGGAAAATCAAATAATTCCTTTCCACCATATAATTCACGTAATTCGCGAGTACCCTGTGTACTATATACTGTATCTAAAACCGATGATAATCCCGTGTATTCACTTTCAAGGTCACACATGTATTTTTTTCTTCTCGGACGACCAGTGCTTTCTTTTGGGAATATAACTTCTCCATTAGCTATAAGCTCAGACATTCGAGTAGGCTCATATCTCCATCCTGTATCTGGACATGGATATGTAATTCCAGTGTTTGGATTCGTTAAATCATAATGAAGATTAGGACGTTGAGATGCAGTTGCCAATCCTGTCATATCAGCACTCATCCACGGTCCGCGAGGATCATTGTCTGGGTTGGAATATTTTGTCTTATCCGATTCTTTACCCAATATCCGGTTGTCAATCTCACGCCCATAGCACAAAAGATAGTCATGATCTTTGGAAGCACCGTTTTTCGTCCGACTGTCCACCATCTGCCTTTTTTTCCAAATAAAAGAGCAAATCATATTTTCCTCTCCGAAAATATCATCGCAGAGGAACTTCAAGTTGGATTGTTCATTATCATCTATGGAGATAAATATTACCCCATCTTTTGAAAGCAGGTCGCGGGCAAGCAGGAGTCGAGGCAACATGAACATTAGCCAAGCCGAGTGTGTGGCAGATCCCCGTCGAGTCAAATCAAGAACCCGGATGGCTTGTTCTTCGGAAATGCTGAGTTTTGATGCCAACTCTTCAACCGTAAATTTGAACGAATCCGCGTAAACAAAGTCATCGGATCCTGTGTTATATGGAGGGTCGATATAGATACATTTGACACTACCTGCGTAAGATTTTAGCAGATGTTTCAATGCATCGAGATTATCGCCGCTGATATAAATGTTCTTGCTGTCTTTATTTTCAGGCAGATTATTGTGCTCCTCATCCGGAACAACAATTGTCGTTGTATCCAAAGACGCCAGCAAACGGGCATAGTTTTTTCCAAGAAACCGCAGTTCATACCCCTCCTCGGTTACATTTACCTTATCCTTGAGATATTCCTTTAGTCTCTCAACATCAAACGCACCATTATGGAAGCACGCTGGAAAATGTTCTTTCAAAATCTCAATTTCCTTTGCTCCAATAGTAACATCATTGTTGGCATCCATTATACCCTTAATCATTGTAATCCAATTTTATTGTTTAGCAATTCATCGACAGTTACCTCCAGCAGCCTCGCTATCTTGACAAGTGTTTGTAAATCTGGCTGTGAACTATTCGTACACCATTTGGAAACAGTAGAGGGGTTTACCCCCAACTGCTCACACAGCCATTTATTAGTCCTTTTCTTTTCGGCTAAAACCACTTTCAGGCGGTTTATATCAGTTTCCATACGACTCAAATTTGTTATTACAAAGCAAAGATAGTGAAAAACTTTCACATATATAGTTTGTATGAGGGATTTTTTGAAGAGAGACAGGTATTTGGGGGAATGATTTTCTGCGAAGAAACATCCATTCCACTTAAATACCACACATTTTGCGGGAACTTTACGGTATCAAATATATGATAGCAAGGTATTTAATAACTATATATCAGGTTGATATATTATATGCTTCGGTTCAAACGTGAGACCATCCTGGCGGAGGGCGTAGCGGACCGTATCATCGGACTTTATGCCCTTGGTAACAGCACACGCGAGATCAGTGACTGGATGGAGGAAAATCTCGGCAACCGTGTTTCTGTCGAAACGATTAGTTCCATAACCGACCGTGTTCTTCCAGAAATAAAGGCTTGGCGCTCCCGTACCCTTGATGCTGTCTATCCGATAGTCTGGATGGATGCAATCCATTATAAAGTCACTGACGAGAGAGGGTGTGCCGTTACCCGCGCAATCTATAACGTCTTAGGTGTCGACAAGGAAGGGCAC
>UMLO01068151.1_pt1 | contig 11519 bp, 10 predicted proteins | sample 1966551 | NCBI WGS metagenome assembly UMLO01 (sample SAMEA4836201, study PRJEB28245) | human gut metagenome | biome: gut microbiome; material: fecal sample | place: Denmark | collected 2008
CCACGAAATCCATCCATCCCTTCTTCTTTATGATCGCCACTTTCAGATAATCCCCACGTTCAAATTCATACACACGATTTTTCTCCAGTTCGGCTAACATATCTTTTTCATCAAAGAAAATACTCTCATAGGAATAGTCTCCCTGCTCCAGTACAATGTCTTTCTGCTCCCGATACATATGCACCTCATAAATACCTGAAGCGGCAGATATTTCTTTATAAAACTGCTGATACATTTCCATCGTCAAAAAACCGGTATTGCAAATGCTGTCCACAAACTCTGTATTGACCGTCAAAAGATACATCTGTTCTGCTGATTTTGCCCGCTCACTCATGTACAAAAGCGGCATCCCCATAAACACCGCTGCTGCAAATAAAATCGCAGTCACTCTTCCAAATATTTCATCCATCCAAACACATCACTCTCTTTTTCTGAAATTCTCTGTACCGTAATGGTTCTCTGCTCCATCATCCGCTCTTCCACCGTCTGTTCCAACGCTTCACTGCTGTCCACCACCTGCAAGGCTGACTCCATTGCGATCAGAAACATCACAAGCACAGCTCCCATCAACAACCCCTGCAATCCTTCTTCCATTGCTGGCCTCCTGTCTTTTTGTACTCTCCGGATACACTGCGTACTATACCTGTGCGAACACGATCCCGATGATCGTGCCATTCACATCCTTTACGATACTGCCCTGAAAGCGTGCAGTCGGATTGATATACTTGTCACTTGCCACATCCTGCGCATTTTTGTAGCTGTTATCTAACGCTTTTCCCAGCTCCCCCTTATCCACGTCAAAATTATAATTGTAGTACGTTTTATTTTTATTCGTCTGTACAAGAATTCCCATTGTCTCATCACTGAATTTCCTGATGACATTCAGCACTTCGCTTCCTGACACTTCCGTGCCGTCATACATTGTTTTGGACGCATCCGTAAACTCCGCCTGCAGCTGATTGATCTGCCCAGTTCCCTCCGAGGCAGTATCTCTCGCCTCTCTTGCAATATAAAATCCGAGACTGATAATAATGCAGGTAATGATAATTCCTGCTGCAAGCATTAATCCTTTTAAACTATTTTCCATGATCGATACCTTCCTTTTTCATTTTAATTTCATTTATTTTCGTATAACACTTTTCCCTAAAAAAATCCCGTCATGCTCTGGCTGTATGCATGAAGTTCGCTTAATCCCTCCGCCACAAACGGCACGACCAGCTTTAATATAATGAGTAAAAACATCGGCAGATACGCTGCCATTTTTGCCAGTGCAATGCATTCTCCCTGATAATTCCTCCGCTCTTCCATATTCTTCTTCAAAAAATATTCGCGTTCGTCTTCAAGGTTTAAAAACGCTTCCTCCACAGGCAGTTCCTCGCAAAACTCCAGTGCATCACAGATTCTCTGTACCGGTTCATCCGGGATCTCCTGTTTTAATTTTTGAAGTGATCTGATCCGGTCATAAGAAAAATGATCCACTGCTTCTGCCATCTGGCTTTGAAAGAGAACCGCAAAATTCTCCATCTGGGATAAAATTTCTTCCACCGTTGTCTTCTCATAATGAATGAGCAAAAGCACTACCGTCTGCAGTCTCAGACATTCACTCATCCTTTTTTCCCTAGACTTCCACTGTTCTGCCACCAAAAAAAGTTCCGGAATCTGAAACGCCAGAATTGATACCACAACAATAAATAAAATGTGATACCAGGCAATCCGAATTCCCTGATATGCCCTCACCTGTAGAAAAAGTGCCTTCACAAATTCTTCCGCCCCCTGCACACTTTCTGTTAAAGAAAGCTCCTGCTTTAACTCCTCCCAGACTGCTAACTGCTCCAGATGCTCTTTAAATGCCTCCTGGTCCATTTTAAACGTTTCAGGCACCACTTGTGCGACCAGCTCCTGATATTGTTTCTTTACCTGCTCCTGCGCTCTCTCCGGCAGCATCATAAGCTGATAAGACGGAATTTTTATCTGTGTCAGGATCTGGGAACGCTCTGCATTCTGATACACCGTGAGAAACAATACGCTTCCAAGCAATGCCGCTGCAAAAAAGCAGACCTTTTTCATCAGAAAAGCCCTGACATTTCCAAATCCCTGCAACTGTTTGATCTGTTCATTTTTCTTCAGACATTTTGTATAATGCCGACTGACATAGACATCCAGTAAATATGCCATCCATGGAAACTGTAACAGCCACTTTTCCAGCCGGTACCGGTCTTTTTGTTCCTCATCCGGCAGAAACAGCCATAGGATAAGTCCATAAATTCCAATCGTTGCCGCGAACAGGAGCACTGTTGTCAACATTCCATAGCTGCCATAATAATAAGCGGACAGTCCCTCTGAAACCCGGATTGCCCAGAGCCTCACAACCGGCAGGAAGCAGACCGGAAGGACGGAAAGAACATCAAGCCCTGTAAAACCATGCATTTTCGACTTGCAGAGCAGGAGATTTTCGCGTATTTCCTCTTTCAGATACTGCAGATTTCTCTGAAAGACAGAATATCCATCCGAAAGTATATCTCCATCCTCCCGGATGACCGCACACATTGCGCCATAGATACGCACATAGGAATGTTCTGTGGGAAGTGTGACTGTATGTGACTCCTCCACTTCTGCCACTGCCTCCTCAATATTTTTCTGTTTTCCGTAAGTGGCCGATAACTCTGACAGATAATGTTCGAACTTCTCCTCCTGTGAGACCGTCTTTATCCAAAGCCGCTTTTTTCGGTCATACCGGATAAATACAAGCAGAAGAATGACATACAAAATGCCCTCAAATATCCACATTGAAAAATGCCTCCTTCTCTTCCTTCGTCAGCCATTTCACCATTTCTGACCGTGTCGTCTCGCTGATGGTATGCAGCTTCACGTACCGTTCCCCGTCAAACCGTACAAGTTCCACGATCCGGTATCCCTCCGGACTTTCCGTATCAGGCACGATCTCGCTGATCCTCTCGATATAGCGCTGTCCCTCTCTGCTCATGTGCAGGTGCACATCAAAACGTACCACTTCCGTCACCTGTTCTAATGCAACTCTCTCCGACTGAAAACTGCCCTCCTTCAACAGACTGTTCCGAAGTGACAGCAGAAGACTTCTCGTACTTTTTGCATGGTGCGTAAAAATCGTAAACAGAGAACCTGTCTGTCCGCTCTCGATCATCCATGACGCCACTTTTGCACTGACAACCTCTCCGATAATGCTCACGGCTCCGTCTGTTTTTTTCTGTACTTCCAGAGCCTCCTGTCCGCCAATTCCACCGTGTTCCATCATCCCCGCCGTTTCGCGGAACGTCACAATATTTCTGTTTTGATAGCGCTCCCTCAAATGCAGTTCAAATGCCAGTTCTAACACACGAATGGTATATTCCTCCGGGATCTCTCCGACCATCGCAGTGAGCAATGTTGTCTTACCACAGCCCTGCATTCCGGTGACCGCCGTCACCTGACAGCCCTTCATGAGCCATTTTAAAAGTTCGACCGGGATTTCTGCATGTCCGCCTGTCACAAGCTGCTGTAACGAGACTTCCGGGATATTGTCGAGTTTACGGATAAAAAACATCCAGTTCTCCGCAAAATCCGGTCTGGCAACTACAACTCTGGCATGATCTGCCATCTCATGAACGAGATATCCTTTCTTTCGTGAAATTTCTCCCGGCTGATGATATCTGCAAAGATTTCTGGAAATCCGCTCCATCTCTTCCTCCCGCTCAAAATCCAGAAACGGCAGCCAGACACTTCTTCCATGATAAAAAATCCATGCACTGTGATACGTCCCCTCTTTTCCGGACACACCGCCGGAAACACCGTCGATCTTCATGTCGCGTAGCTCATCGATTGCACCAAGCCCTTTATAGTAAGCATAAATCTTCCTGCTCAAAAGCTCGATCTGCTCAATGAACTTCAATTTTCTTCCGCAGACTCCATAAACATGCTCAATCTGCTCCTCCGTGATCACATTTTCCGTTCCTGACAATAAGCCGTGTTCCTCGATCAGTTTTTCCATTGCTCCGCTGCCATACTGTTCTTTATACAGAAACAGCAGAATATCAAATCTGACCGCCGCCTGCCTGCTGCCTTTTTCCGAAAAGAAAAATGTATGCTTTATCATCTCTTCATCCATCTTCATTCCGTTTAACAGAAATTCCTGAATAAAAGAAATCAAATACTCTTTTACCTGTAAATTTCCGGTTCCGGCTTCTTTTAAATATCTGCGGAGTTCTTCCTTCTGCCTTAAAAGCCGGAAGGTCTGTTTTTCGTCCAGTTTTAATTCATAAAGATTTCTCCGCAGGATACGGTTCACATGTTCACTCACCCGCTCCACAAGTTCCTGTCTTGTGATCTCCTGCTGTTTTCCTTCAAACAATTCCAGACTGCCTGTCTCTTCCACTGACAACCTGCCCGCCTCCCCTCTTATCAGACCGCTCCAGGATCATCTGCACGGTATGCTCTAACTCTGTGAAAAAATTTTCCCTCATATCTGTCGGAAGTAACAGTCTCCTGCCACGGATATACCTGTCTAATTTTCCCTCCCGGCATGCCATCTCAAACTCAGGATTATAGGGAACTACACCAAGTTTCTCCGGTGCAATCCGATAGATTCTGTGGATATTTTTCTTATTATAGACAGCATCTTTCTGATAACTTCCGATCAGATACACCACCTTCTCCGAAACATCTGCATGCTCTGAAAAAAAATGATCTAACCCCTGGGATGTCTGACTGAAATTGACAACAATAAGATCTGCCTGCTTCATCTGCTCTTTTGTCCAGTCATTTCTTTCACTTCCACAGTCAATAAACGAAAAATCCATACTTTCATCCAGCAAACGGATCACCTGGTTTAAAACGTTTCTTGTCTCCTTCGGATAAAAATCGCAGAGCATCCGTTTCCCTTGCGGAATGCAGAAAAGTTTTCCATCTACAACAGACTGTAAAGCCTCCTCTAAATGATGTTCCGTAAGATTCCCGTATTTTCCAGCCATCAACAGATAATCCAACCCTTCTAATGCGTAGTAAGCACAGTCTTCATTCACAGTCACAGAATCCGGTCTGGAAAAATTTCCGGCAAGATCATGCGCATTCTTTTCCGCTGAAAGCATCGCTACGCGGCAGTCATGTCTCGCAACGATCATGCTTGCCGTTGCGATCATATTCGATGTTGTTCCACACGCCGCTTCCTCACTCCAGAATACGATTTTCAAAAGCATTCCCCCCTTTTTGCACGGCGGACGCCCATCAAAACCTCTTTATAATCCTGCTCTGAAATATTCCTGCACAAATGGAATAATACCTTTTCAAACTCCTTTGATAAATTTGCAAAATTCCGGTATCCCTCAAACTGCATCATCAGCCTGCTGCACTCATCAGCCTCAGAAAATGGCAAAAACAACTGTTCTAATACAAAACAGTTTTCATCCACAAAAAGTTTTCTGATTCCTCCTGCACTCATATAACTTTTGCAAAAATCCCGGAATAAAACACTGACCGGATGTTCGATATGTAAAATAAATTCCCGGTACTTTTCAATCTCGCACTTCTCACAATTTAACGCACAGATCAATTCATCACAATCCGTGACACTTTTCTCGTCCGGCCAGCTGCCTAAATTTACAATGACATAGTCATAACCTTCTGTTTTCCACAGACTGCGCTCACAAAGTGTTGTGTAATCCACATTTTTATAAGTGATCATATTCATTTTTTCATTTGGTCTTGGGATGCAAAATCGCATTTTCTGCTCAAATGAATTGTCAATGACGAGAACACTGTTCTTCATATTCTCTAAGATGTTGGCCAGATAGATACATAAATCCGTCTGTTCACAGCCAAAAATGCCAATTATCTTCTGCTTGCTCAAAATTCCTGCCTCCTAAAAATCTGCAGGGATATTCCTCGATAACTAACACTTATTTGATAAAAAAGATGTGATTATCATACTTTCTTTTTTTCAAAAAGTAAACTATCTTTTGGAAATTTATAAATATTTTAGAATTTGCATGATTTTCTTTTCTTTCTCCATAGAATCTTATATAATGGTATCAGATAATCGCAAAACAAGGAGGTCAAAATCCTCTCCTCGTTCAATGGAACTCGGATTTTGCTTCGCAAAACAAGGAGGTTTTATGAAAGACTTTATTATAACAACAGACACCACGACGGATCTTCCTGCAAGTTATGTCAACGAACATCATCTCGGCATGATGTCTCTTCCATATACGATTGAAAACCAGACTTACACCTGGGAACATTCCCTTCCAGAAAAAGAATTCTATGCCATGATGCGCAATGGTTCTCTTCCAACGACCTCACAGGCAAATCCTGAGGAAGCAGAAAATCTTTTTGAAAATATTATCAAAACACAGGATGTCGACATCCTGCACATTGCATTTTCTTCCGGTCTGAGTGGTACTTATAACAGCTGCCGTCTGGCTGCTATGAACCTTGCCGAAAAGTATCCCGACAACAAAATCATCGTGATCGACTCTCTCTGCGCCAGCATGGGAGAGGGACTTTTTGTACACAAGGCAGTCATGATGAAAGAAGAAGGAAAAAGTATTGACGCGATTGCTGCATGGTTAGAAGAAAATAAACTGCATGTCGTACATAACTTTACCGTAGATGATCTTTTCCATCTCTATCGCGGCGGACGTGTATCCAAAACCGCTGCCGTAGTCGGAAGCATGATCAACCTAAAACCGATCCTCCATGTGGATAACGAAGGACACCTCATCCCGCTTTCCAAAGTCCGCGGACGCAAGAAATCATTGATTGCCCTCGTTGACAGTATGGAAAAACAGATTGGTGCATGGCGTGACAAAAACGACATCGTGTTCATTTCGCACGGAGATTCCTTAGAGGATGCCCAGTTTGTCGCAGAACTTATTAAAAAGAGACTTGGCATTGAAAACTTTTTGATCAATCATATCGGACCAACCATCGGTGCACATTCCGGTCCTGGTACCATTGCATTGTTCTACATGGGTGATTACCGCTAAAACACTATATCAATTCTGTCTGAAATAAAACAAAAAGGCATATCAATATCCATGATGTTTTTCGGAACCTGATATTGATATGCCCTTTTAAATTCTATTGTTTTTCTTTCCAGAATTTTTCCAAATAAGAATCTACACTGTCAACCGTACACACCAGACGTTTCTCCCACTCTTTTGGGAAAAGATTCCGGTAATCGCTCTGTAAAAAACGCTCATCCAAAAGTTCGATCACACCCACGTCATCTATCGTCCGGATCACGCGCCCTGCAGCCTGCAATACCTTATTCATACCCGGATAACGGTAGGCATAATCGAAGCCTTCGCCCATTCTTTTTTCATAATAATCCATCAGTATTTCCCGCTCGTTACTGATCTGTGGAAGTCCTGTTCCGACAATGACCGCACCGATCAGCTGTTCCTTTTTCAGATCGATCCCCTCACCAAAAATTCCACCCATCACACAAAATGCGATCAGTGTTTTTTCCCGCTCTGCCGAAAATTCAGCCAGAAATGCCTCTCTTTTTTCCTCATTCATTCCCGGCTCCTGAATGATAGCCTCCACGTTGCCTCCGTCCAGCTCCTGAAATACCTCATAGACCTGCTGCATCATTTTATAAGATGGGAAGAAAACCATATAATTTCCTTTTTTTGCAAGCCCGGTCTTTTGGATATACTGTGCGATCCGTTCAAACTCACTTTGGTTTCTCCTTGTATACCGGCTGCTGACGTCGCTTCCCATAAGTAACAGACTCTGCTCCTCCGAAAAGGCTGTCTCCGCATAAACCGCATAGTTATCTTTCTTCGTGGATAACAGATTTTTATAATATTGGATCGGCAAAAAAGTAGCCGAAAAAAAGATGGCCGAATTGCCTCTGTCGATGCACTCCTGCAGATTCAGCGATGGATCAACGCAATACAGCTTCATCTTAAAACGCTCATCTTCCATATGCTCTGTATAAATCACATAATGCTCATCCACGCGCTCATACATATTAATAAAATTGCGCAGTCCAAAATAAAATTCACTCACTTCTTTCCGCTCCGGGAACTCTGTACTGCGCTGTAAAAACTCATCCAGTTCTGACGCAAGCTTCATGAGATAAAACATCAGATTTCCAATGTTGTCATAAACCTTATACTTTTCGCATTCCCTCTTATATTCCAGTAAAATGCGGTTACAGTGGTTAAACTGCTGCTCCAGCCCCGGCCGATAACGCTTCACGATCTTCTTTACTGCCAAAAAATCTTCCTTGTAAATCTCTGCACTGTACATCTCCCTGCTGCGTTCCACCAGATTATGAGCCTCATCCACAAGGAATATATAATCTCCCCGGATCCCCTCTGCAAAAAAACGTTTCAGGTACACATTCGGGTCAAACACATAATTATAATCACAGATAATATCATCCACCCAGGATGCCACATCCAGACTCATCTCAAACGGACAGACCTGATACTTTCCTGCCTGCTCTAACAACACTTCCCGGGAAAAGACATCTTCCTGCAAAAGCAGCTGAAAAACAGCATCGTTTACCCTGTCATAATGTCCTTTTGCATATGGACAGTGTACCGGATTACACTCCATCTCATCACACATACAGAGTTTTTCTTTTGCCGTGATCTGGATAATCTTTGCCTGATATCCGCCCTTGCGCAATAATTCAAACGCTTCCCTTGCCACCGTTCCCGTGATTGTCTTTGCCGTCAGATAAAAAATACGGTCTCCAAGATTTTCTCCCACCGCTTTCACCGCCGGAAAAACAGTGGAAATCGTCTTTCCAACTCCGGTCGGCGCCTGGATAAACAGATTCTTTTTCCGTTTTATCGTGCGGTACACTCCGGCAGCGAGCTCCTTCTGCCCTTTCCGGTAAGGAAATGGGAACTGCAGTTTCTGTATGGATTCCTGCCGCAGGATCCGCCATGCATACTGAAAATCTGACCATTTCTTATAAGCCCTGATCAGATCATCAAACCATTCTTCTAAAGCTGCAAATGTAAAATCCTCATGAAAATATTTGATCTCCTCTGTATCAAGGTTTACATAAGTCATCTGAATACCAATCCGCTCTATGTCGTGCTGCAATGCAAAAATATACGCATAACACATTGCCTGTGCCTTATGGACCCTGACCGGTTCTGCCAACTGCTCTAGCTTCAGATAGACACCCTTAATCTCATCAATGACAACATTCATATCCTCCTCAATTGTCATGGAATTGAAATTACTGGAATAATCAATCTCACTTTCTGATTCCGAAGTGATCTGGATTCCATCCGCTCTTCCCTCTAATACAAGGTCATAGTTTTCTTCCCCGATCACTAATTTCAGCGGCACTTCTGCATGATAATCGCTGCCCATCCGCTTCTGGATCCTGCGGTGCATTCTGCTCCCTGCTAACATTGCTTCCGGTGAAACAGACTGTCCATGCCGGTTGTCAATGTCTCCTTCCCGGAAAATAAATTCTACAAGATTGCGTACTGAGATCTTGATCTGGCTTCTTTTTTCTTCTATTTGATTTTCTGTCTCTTTCCCTTTTTTCTCTTTACTCATACTGTCCATTATAACTGATTTTCTGATAGAAAAAAAGAAAAAGACCATGCAGACAAATATTTCAAATATACCTTTGCCCACATAGTCCTTTTCTTATGCCGGAACACATCACTTATGAGTGAAATTAATAACAGCGGAAGTTATGCAACCGCATATTTGTTCATTATATGTTCAAAACATTCATCCTGTTCGCCATATTTTACAACAAGATCTTTGCAGATTCCCAGATACAGCATGCCAAGTAACGACTTTGCATCAATTACTGCTCTATTATAACAGACGTCAATATCAAAATCACATTTTCCGGCAGCTCTTACAAAATCCTTAACCTCTTCTGTGTCAGTCAATCTGATTTTTCTTTCAATCATTTTAAACATCCTTTCTTATCAAAAACACTTACTTCCTATTTCAGAAACGCATTATGACATCATTTTCTTCATTTGTCAATTTTCCGTCATCGCTTCAAATTCCGCCATTTTCCGTCATTTTTCATCATTTTTTTTGTAAAATTCCGGAGATAAAGAACTAATTTTTCCGGTTTCACGTCTCTTAAAAAACTACACTATCTATTTTTACTACTATTATTTTCCATTATCGATTTTTTTATTCAATTTGCACATATTTTAAAGAAACTAATTTTGTTCATTTAGTTTCCCGATGTATAAAATCACATACAATTTTGCCTTAAATATCCATTCATGTTATATTATGATATGAGGGTCAAGAGATATTTTGCCCCTCATTTATGATGAATCAGAGTACTACTTATAATTTGTCTATCGTTTTTTATATTTTGGAGATCATATGTTCATTTTAAAAGGAATTAAAAATTTTTTATCCGATCTATACCATAATCGCATTGCAATCCTTTGTATTATTATATACATGAGCGTTACTCAATATCTCTTTCACTCTGTCTGTCCAATTGCTATTTTATTTGGCTTTCCATGTCCTGCCTGTGGTCTCACGCGGGCTGGGATCAGTTTTCTCACAGCCCATTTTTCAACTGCTTTTCAGATGAACCCCTGCATCTTTCTTCTGATTCCATACTTTCTTTATCTTTGGTTTTATAAATATATATTCGAAAAAAAGCCGCCTTATCTGACGTTCATCACTTGTCTGCTCGGTATCATTGTCTTTGGCATTTATATTTTACGCCTGCTCACACATACGCTCCCTGAACTTCCAACAAACGGCATAATAATAAATCCCTGACAATCTGACGTTCTGCCAGACTATCAGGGATTTATTATTTTTCTAACCCTTATGCAAGGCTATTCAATTCATTCTGCATTAATGCTTCTGCAACAATTCCTAATCCAACAAAGCATAAAATTAAATATATAACTCCGCTATTGCTTGATGGGATGCCTCTGTCAGTTTTTGCCTTGTCGATCTTCTCTCCCTGCTTGTAAGCCCAGTATAAACCGTAAATGTTACAGGTAATCAGGCTTAAAACAAAAGCAACTCCTCCGGATGTGGCATTCTCCGCATTGGATACTGTATTGGTATCATTAGAAAGAACGATAAACCAATAAATACCGTAAATACCACATGTAACGATGGATAAAATAATACATACTGCAATGTTTCTCTGTTGAATCATAACTCTAAACTCTCCTTTGTTTTATTATTCTATTTTATTGTAGATATTTTGTATAATAATGTCAATTCATATGAGAGATTTTTATTAAAAAATCTAAATTATATAAATAATTTCTAAATAGTTTTCACGGATTACACAAAAAAATATGATACGTAAAAAATGAAGCCTTGAAAAATCAAGGCTTCATCAGCAGGGGATGAGAGAATCGAACTCCCACCAAAAGTTTTGGAGACTCCTATCATACCATTTGACCAATCCCCTATATATTATAGTTTTATTTCAAACCATTAATATCATAACTTATCTTATCCATTTTTGCAAGTGTACATTCAAAACTTCATACAAAGTCCAAGAATCAAACGTTTTT